>OGZR01000071.1_pt1 | contig 70041 bp, 52 predicted proteins | sample 1576851 | NCBI WGS metagenome assembly OGZR01 (sample SAMEA3541492, study PRJEB24748) | human gut metagenome | biome: human gut; feature: human-associated habitat; material: faeces | place: China | collected 2012
GAGAGAATGCGTCAAAAGAGTGCCGACCTTGTGAAACTTCTTAACAATAATATAGAACGTGTTTCAAAAAAGCTTGGCATTTTAAATAAAACGCTTGCCGATTCGGAGAAAAAAGATAAATATAAAATAAGAGATCGTTTTAGGCATTTATTTCAATCCGTTTGGTTTTTAATTACTAATTCCTACTTTGAAGGGTTTAAGACTGGTAAAATCTACGGTGGGAATTTAAAGAAAATTTGTGTTCCAGGTATGAATTGTTATTCATGCCCGGGAGCGAAAGGTTCTTGTCCAATAGGATCACTACAGGCAGTGATTGGAAATTCAAAATATAAGATTAGTTATTATATAGTTGGGATTTTGTTTTTTATAGGAGCATTGGTGGGAAGATTTGTTTGTGGATGGCTGTGTCCATTTGGATTGATTCAAGATTTGCTACATAAGATTCCCTTTTTTAAAAAAGTTGAAACATTTAAGTTTGATAAACATTTGAGAAAATTGAAATACATAATATTACTTGTATTTGTAATAATATTACCTTTATTTTTGGTTGATATTTTAGGTCAGGGTTCTCCGTATTTTTGTAAACTTATTTGTCCGATTGGTATGCTGGAAGGAGGATTACCACTTGTTTTATTAAATAAAAGTATGAGAAATGCGATAGGTTTCTTGTATTATTGGAAAGGAATCATTCTAATAGTTACTTTGTTACTTTCTATAATTATATATAGACCTTTTTGTAAATATATATGTCCACTTGGAGCTATTTACTCAATTTTTAACCCTATTTCAATATTTAGATATAGATTGGATACGGATAAGTGTATTAATTGTGGAAAATGTAAAAAAGTTTGCCAAATGAATATAGATCCAGTTGAGAATTGCAATCATCTGGAGTGTATCAGATGTGGACGATGTAAAAATGCTTGTCCAGTGGATGCAATTAGTTATGGAGTAAGAAAATAGAGAGGAGTAGTTAGGAAAGTGATAAAAAATGCTATAGCATATATTACAAGAAAGAGAAATAGAACTTTAATAATTTTTATCATATTAACTATAGTTCTTTCTTGCTTGTATTCTTGTTTAACAATAATGAAATCAAGCAATGAAATAGAAAAGGCTTTATATGAAAGTTCTAATTCTTCAATATCAATAACAAAAAAAGATGGTAAATATTTTAATGTTAATCAATTTAAAGATATTGAAAAAATAAAAGAAGTTGAAAAAATAATAATTCAATATGATGGATTAGCAAAACTAAAAGATGCTAAAGTAGTTAGCGGAGAACAAAGAATAAATAGAGAAGATTTATCTGACGAATTTAAGAATGTTGTTTCACTCGAAGCTACAAATAATACTAAAAGAAATATTTTATTTCGTAGTGGAGTATTTACAATTAAAGAAGGTAAAAATATAGGAGAAAATGATAAGAATTCAATTATTGTTCATGAAGAATTTGCTAAACAAAACAATCTAAAATTAGGTGATGAAGTTGATCTTGAATTACTAGATATTGAAAAAAGTGGAAAAATAAAAAGTCATAAATTTAAAATTATAGGGATCTTTTCTGGTAAAAAACAGGAAACATATACAGGATTATCTTCTGATTTTAGTGAAAATATGGTGTTTGTAGATTATTCAACAAGCCAAGAGATATTAAATAAATCAGAAAATAATAAAATCGCAAATAAAATTTTAATGTATTCTGGTAGTGCAGAATCTACAGACTTAGCCTTAAACAAATTGAAAGAGCTTAAAATTGATGAGTCAAAGTATTTTGTTGAAAAAGATTCTAATGCGTTTGAAGAGTCTTTAGAGTCAGTGAGTGGAATAAAACATATAATAAAAATAATGACTTATTCTATTATGTTAGGTGGGATGGTTGTTCTTTCATTAATCTTGATTCTATGGTTAAGAGAAAGAATTTATGAAATAGGTATATTTTTATCTATTGGAACATCTAAGATACAAATTATAATGCAATTTATATTCGAGTTAATATTCATATCGATACCAAGTATAATATCTTCCTTATTTTTAGGAAATGTATTACTAAAAGTAATTGTAGATGGATTCGTTAACTCAGAGGACTCAATGATTTCCGGTGGAAGTTTAATAAATAATAGTAGTTTTACGTTAAATATAACAACACTTGGACAAAGTTATTTAATATTAATAAGTATTATTGTTTTATCAGTTGTATTTGCTTCTTCATTAATATTAATCAAGAAGCCTAAAGAAATATTATCAAAAATAAGTTAGGAGAAAATAATGGATATATTAGAAATAAAGAATGTAGCATATAGTTATGCAAATTCTAAAGAAAAAGTTTTGTCAGGAGTAAATCAAAAATTTGAACTTGGGAAGTTTTATGCGATAGTAGGAAAGTCAGGAACAGGAAAATCTACACTTCTTTCCTTACTTGCTGGACTTGATAAACCTCAAACAGGAAAAATATTGTTTAAGAATGAAGATATACAAAAGAAAGGATATAGTAATCATAGAAAAAACAATATATCTTTAGTATTTCAAAACTATAATTTAATAGATTATTTATCACCAATTGAAAATATTAGATTAGTAAATAAATCAGCAGATGAAAGTATCTTGTTTGAACTAGGTTTAGATAAAAAACAAATAAAAAGAAATGTTATGAAATTATCTGGTGGACAGCAACAAAGAGTAGCTATTGCTAGAGCATTGGTATCAGATGCTCCAATAATACTAGCTGATGAGCCTACTGGTAATCTAGACAGTGTTACTGCTGGAGAAATAATTAATATATTAAAGACATTAGCTAAAGATAGAAATAAATGTGTAATAGTTGTAACACATAGTAAGGAAGTAGCAGATTCTGCGGATATCATTTTAGAACTAAGTGGTAAAAAGTTGAAAAAAGTAAATAAAATGAATTTGGAGGTTGAATAATGATAAAAAATGCATTTGCTTATGTAACTAGAAAAAGCTTAAAATCATTAATTATTATGTTAGTAATTTTATCTATGTCAATTTTAAGTTTTATTGGTTTATCTATTAAAGATGCTACGGACAGAGCTTCAAAAGACACATTGGCTAATATAACAAATAGTTTTTCTATGGAGATAAATAGACAAGTAAATCCAGGAACACCTAGAGGTGGGGGAAATGTAAAAGGTGAAGATATTAAAAAGATATCTCAAACAGATAGTATAGACTCCTATGTAAAAAGAATAAACAGTGTTGCGGATTTAGTTGATTATGATATTATTGAAACTCAAGAGACTCTTGCGAATCAATCGCCTGAAAGAGCGAAGAATTTCAAAAGAACAGTTATGTTAACTGGGGTTAATGACTCATCAAAAGAAACAAAATTTGTATCAGAAGCATATAAATTAGTAGAAGGAAAGCATTTAGAAAATGAAGATAAAAATAAAATCTTAATGCATAAAGATTTAGCTGAAAAAAATAATCTTAAAGTTGGAGATAAGATAAAAATAAAATCTAATTTATTTGATGCTGATAATGAGAAAGGTGCAGATGAAACAGTAGAAGTAGAAATTAAAGGTCTATTCGATGGGCATAATAGCGGTGGAGTAAGTGCAGCACAAGAACTATACGAAAATACATTAATCACTGATATTCATACAGCTGCTAAAGTTTATGGTAATACAGAAGATACAGCTGTATACCAAGATGCAACATTCTTTGTAAAAGGTGATAAGAATCTTGATAGTGTAATAAAAGATCTTGGGAAATTAGATATAAATTGGAGAGAATATAATTTGATTAAAAGTTCATCAAATTACCCTGCATTACAACAATCTATATCAGGTATCTACTCAATTTCAAATAAATTATTTGTTGGCTCATTAATATTTGCAGGAGTTGTAGTTTCATTATTATTATTCTTATGGATGAATGCTAGAAAGAAAGAAATAGCAGTATTACTATCATTAGGTATATCAAAATTAGAAATTTTTGGTCAATTCCTAATTGAGATGGTATTTATATCAATCCCCGCATTCGTTGGTTCTTATTTCTTAGCTCAATATACAGCTGATAAGCTTGGGAATAATATATTGAATAAGGTTACTGGTGATATAGCTAAACAAATAGCTAGACAATCTGCATCTAGCCAATTAGGTGGTGGGGCAGAAGCTGAAGGATTTAACAAGACATTATCAAGTTTAGATATAAATGTAGTACCTAAGTTTATAATTTATGTAGTTATATTTATGAGTTTAGTACTACTTGTTTCATTGATTGTTTCTTCATTCAATATATTAAGAAGAAACCCAAAAGAATTATTAATTGACGATAATTAAAAGTTTTGGTGCTTTCTAGCACCGAAATTTTTTTGACTTTAGAATATCAAATAATATTGTGTATAATATAAGTGTATAGGCTTAAATGGAGGTATTTATGAAAATATTAATTGTTGAAGATGATAATATGATAAGAGAGGGAATAAGTGAATATCTTTCAGAATTTGGATATACTGTTATTCAAGCTAAAGATGGAAGAGAAGCCTTGTCAAAATTTAATAGCGATATAAATTTGGTTATCTTAGACATTCAGATACCTTTTATAAATGGTTTAGAAGTGTTGAAAGAAATTAGAAAGAAAAGCAATTTACCAATTCTAATCTTGACTGCATTTAGTGATGAAGAATATAAAATTGATGCATTTACTAATTTAGTAGACGGATATGTAGAAAAGCCATTTTCATTGCCGGTCTTAAAGGCTAGAATAGATTCTTTAATTAAGAAGAATTATGGACATTTAGAGAAGTTTGAATATAAGGATCTATCGGTTAATTTTAATAGCTATACAGCTAAAATAAATGGTGAAGAAATAGATGTAAATGCAAAAGAACTAGAAGTATTAAAATGTTTATTGGATAATAATGGACAAGTGTTAACAAGAATGCAAATTATTGATTATGTATGGAAAGATAGCGAAGAAACTCCTTATGATCGAGTAATAGATGTATATATAAAAGAACTTAGAAAAAAATTACAATTAGACTGTATAACTACTATAAGAAATGTAGGATATAAATTGGAGAGAAAATGAAAAAATTAAAGATATTTCCAAAAATGTTCATACAAATATTTTCTGTTCTTGGAATAATAATTATATTAGTTCATTTATTAGTTTTCTTTATTTTTCCTAAAACATATTTGGAGACCAGAAAAGAAGAAGTCTATAATAAAGCAAATGAAATTTCCAATATTATGAATGGAAAAGAAATAAAATATATAGAACAAACCTTGGAACTTTATTCTAAAAGTAGCGAAATAAAGGCATTTATAAAAGAAAAAAATAATAATAATAATGAAATACAAATCAAAGATAATATAGATGCTAATTTAGAAAGTAATAGTAATTCTTTGATAATTGAAGAAAGAGAAATAAAGCTTAATGATGGTAAAAAAACAAATCTACAATTTGTTTCTACAGCTGATATGCAAAAAGATGCGAAAGATTTAAGCCTTAAATTTTTACCATATTCTTTATTAATATCAATTTTATTTTCTGCTATTATTTCTTTAATTTATGCAAAATTAATAAAAAATAATATACAAGAAATAAAAATTGTTACTGATAAAATGATGAAACTTGATAAAAAAACGCGTTTAAAAGTTAGCTCTAATGATGAAGTTGGAGAATTAAAACAACAAATTAATGATTTGTATTCTACTTTATTAAGAACAATTGACGATTTGGAATTTAAAAATAAAGAAATTTTAAAATTAGAAAAGTTAAAATATGACTTTTTTAAAGGTGCATCCCATGAACTTAAAACTCCTCTTGCTAGTCTTAAAATAATACTGGAAAACATGAAATACAATATTGGAAAATATAAAGAAAGAGATATTTATATTAATGAATGTATTGAAATCGTTGATAGTTTAACAAAAAATATTTCTCAAATATTATCAGTTCATTCTATAGAAAATTTGAATAATGATGAAGAATATTTGAAAATAAATGATACATTAGAAGACATATTAAAAAAGTATGAAATATTAGCAAATCAAAAGAAAATAACTGTCAATAATTATATATTAGATGAGAATGTTTATATAGGAAAAACAGCTTTAAAGATTATTTTATCTAATTTGATTAGTAATGCGGTAAAATATACTGATGTAAATGGGGTAATTAATATTGGGATAGTTAATGATTGGTTATATATAGAGAATTCATACGGTAACAATAAAATTTCGAATATGGATAAAATATTTGATGTTAAATTTGATTTAAATAAGGAAAATAGTAATGGATTAGGTTTATATATTGTAAGTAATATTCTGAATAATTACAATATAGAATATAAAGCATTGCAGGATGAAGAATTTTTTATCTTTAAAATTAAAATATTTTCTTAAACAAGATATAATTTTGCAATAGTTATTGAAAAATAGAGACTTATTATTAATTGTGGAAATAAAAACTTTTTTATATGTTGGTGTACATAATTTTCTATGTGCAACTCATTTATGTTTTGTTATAATAGGACAGAAGGTGGTGATTTTATGCCAGTTGGTGTTCTAACAAATGTATGTGCTGTCTTTATTGGCACATTTATTGGAGGATTTATTAAAAAAATATTACCCAAGCATCTTATTGAAGAACTTCCAAAAGTATTTGGGATTTGTTCAGTAACGATTGGGATTACTTCTATTTTAAATGTAAAAACATTACCTATGGTTATTATGGCTATTATTTTAGGTTTTGTTATTGGAGAACTTTGTCATCTTTATGATCATGTTCATCATATTTTTGCTTATTTGCTTGATAAGTTGCCTTTTAGTATAGAAGGTAATCAAGAAGAATATATGCAACTCTATTTATTAGTTGTTTTAATGTTTTCTATGTCAGGAATGGGCTTGTTTGGAGCTTTGACTGAAGGAATGTCAGGGGGTGCTTCTGTTTTAATTTCTAAATCTGTTTTAGATTTCTTCACAGCTATTTTATTTGGGGCAGCTTTAGGTTATGCTCAAAGTTTGATTTGCGTTCCACAACTTATTATTTTACTTGCTTGTTTTTTCCTTGCTAAAGCAATCTTACCATTTGTAAATGCAACAATGATTGCAGATTTTAAAGCATGTGGGGGCGTTATTACGATGATTACTGGTCTAACTGTTTCTAAAATACTTGATGTACGTGCGATGAATCTTGTACCAGCCCTTATTTTAGTAATGCCTTTTGTAGGAATCTATGCAATGTTATAGGATGGATTATGTTAAAGAAAGTAACTTTAAAAGATTTAGATCTTATTGATTCTATTGAAAAAACATGTTTTCCTAGTCAAGAGGCAGCAAGTAAGGATTCTTTAAAAGCACGTTTAGAAGTTTATCCAGAAGGCTTTTATCTTTACTATGTAGATGAAACACCTATTGGATATATCGGTGGTTTAAAAAATAATCAATGTGAATTACCAGATGAAATGTATGAAAATGCTTCTTTGCATCAGCTAAATGGTGACTATCAACTTATTTTTTCGGTCTGTATCTTGCCGGATTATCGTCATAAGGGATATGCAAGAAAGATGGTTAAAGAATATGTTTCTTTAAAAGAAAATGAAGTAAATGGATTTGTTTTAACATGTAAAGATCATTTGATTCTTTTTTACGAAAGCTGTGGTTTTCGTTTTAAAGGAGTTTCAAAATCTGTTCATGGGAATGCTAAATGGAATGATATGGTAAGAATAAATGAAAGAGAAAGATAGTATTTCTCTTTTTTTGTACTATTTAGCCAATGACTAAAATACTATTTCGTTTTACAATGAAAAAAAGGAGAAATTGTATGGATGAATGTTTAGAAATAGTGTATCAAGCAGGATTTTTATATAAACATAAGGAAATTTATGGAAATGAAGAATTAGAAGTTTTAGAAAGAGCTAAAGATTTAAAACGAATGAATTATAGTTTATTTGAAAATTGTGAATTAAATAAAAGTTTTTTATTTTATAAAGTATGTGAGGTTTTAGAAAAAAAGAATAACCAAATGGATCTATTGTCAACGGGTTGGTTGAATACTATTTTAGGTAAAAAAGAAAAAGGAATTCAAAAAGAACTTGAGTTTGATGATTGGGATGATTGTTATTTATCTTATGAATATACTTTTCTTTCAATTGTAGAAGTTTATTGTATGACACATACAAAAAAACAGTTGGATGTTTTTTTAGAAGATGTTTCAATTGAAATGTTATATCAATTACAAGGAATAGAATTAATGATTAAAGAATATCAAAGTCATTGTAAAGAAATACAGTATGAAAATCTTAAAAATATTTTGGTTGATTTATTTAGTGATGGATTACATAAAGTAGAAATGGAATATCCTGAAGAAGTTTATGAAATTATTAGAAATTGTTTGGAATTAAAGTCTTTTATTTTACCTTTTTATTTACTTTGTTTTTGTTATCAAAAAGATTTTAATAAAGAGTGGAAAGCTGTAAAGAATTTAATTGATCGAAATTATTTAAAAGAAGAAATAGAAATAATTCCCTATATAAGTACAAAGGATTATTTTCAATTAGAAGAAGGAAAAGATCTTTATTATAAAGAAAACATCAAAGAACTTCCTTTAGGATTTCAACAATATTTTAAAAACCTCTATGAAGAATATCAAAGAATATCAATCACCTCCTCTTTATATAATAAACAAAGAATTTTTTCTGTTTTTAAAAAGATGGAAATACAATATCAACTTTATCCAATGAAAGAATTTGTTGATGATTTTTATTTATTTTGTAATAAAGAAAAATATTGTTTAATGAAAGTTTTAGAACAGGTCCTAGATGATTGTTTAAAACAAGAATATGGAAAAGCTACCGTTGAAATAACACTTTCTTTGATAATGAATCAAAAATTAAGACTAGCAGTTTTTGGATTTTAGATAATGTGATACAATAGAGACAATAGGAGGGGAATAAAATGGAAACAAGATATTACAATGAATATAGCCAATGTTTAAATAGAGATATGGATTTTATTGTCTATGGTCATACAGGAATTCCAATTTTAGTATTTCCTGCTCAAGATGGACATTGTCAAGACTATGAAAACTTTGGAATGGTAGATACCATCAAAGATAAAATTGAACAAGGGCTTGTACAACTTTTTTGTGTAGGAAGTGTGGACGAAGAAAGTTATTCAGACGAAATGGGAAATCCTGCTCATCGTAGCTATATACTTGAACAATTTTATTATCATATTTGTGATGAAATGGTACCACGTATTCATGAAATCAATGGAACAGGGAAGATGATTTATACAACAGGATGCTCTTTAGGAGCAACACATGCCGCTAATATGATGCTTAGAAGACCAGATTTATTTATGGGATGTATTGGATTAAGTGGATATTATGATACGGATTTATTCTTTGGACAATATGTAGATGAAAATATTTATAATAATAGTCCTTTGAAATATTTAAATGGTATGTCATCAAATCATCCGTATGTTGATCTTTATAATCAAAGAAAAATTATTCTTTGTTGTGGACAAGGTGCATGGGAAGATGAAATGGTTAAATCAACAGGCTTGATGAAAGAAACATTTGATCGTTTAGGGGTTCATGCATGGACAGATTTTTGGGGATATGATGTTAACCACGATTGGGATTGGTGGAGACAACAATTACCTTATTTTTTAGGACATATATTATAGGGGGATTTGAAAAATGAATTTAGTATTTATTTCTCCTAACTTTCCAACATATTATTGGAACTTTTGTAAATCATTAAGAGAAAGAGGAGTGACTGTTTTAGGGATAGGGGATGCTCCTTATGATGATTTAGTAAATGAAACAAGGGAAAGTTTAGTAGAATATTATCGCGTTAATAATTTACAAAATTATGATGAAGTTTATCGTGCTATGGGGTTTTTTATTGGTAAATATGGTCGTATAGATTATATTGAATCGCAAAATGAATTTTGGCTTGAACTAGAAGCAAAATTAAGAGAAGATTTTAATATTCATCATGGATTAAGACCTAAAGAACTTGAAGTGATGAAATATAAGTCAAAAATGAAAGAAATCTATAAAAAAGCCAATGTGCCTACTGCAAGATATAAAGTCTTTAAAAATGATGAAGAACTTTATGAATTTTGTAAGGAAGTTGGTTTTCCAATTGTCGTTAAACCTGATAATGGAGTAGGAGCTGCTTCAACTTATAAATTAAAAAATAAAAAACAAGTAAGCGAATTTTTAACAAGCTGGGATCGAGATATTTCGTTTATCGCAGAAGAATTCGTCAATGGACATGTTGAAACATTTGATGGAATTACGGATAGTAAAGCAAATATTTTGATTTGTACAAGTCATGTGATGATGCAATCTATTATGGATATTGTCAATGAAGGTGGAGATACTTCTTTCTATGGACAAATTGTAGAAGGCAGTGATATTAAAGAAGTTGGAACACGTGTTGTAAAAGCTTTTGATGCAAGACAAAAATTCTTCCACTTTGAATTCTTTAGATTAGATAAAGATAAAGAAGGCTTAGGTAAAAAAGGAGATCTTGTTGGTCTTGAAGTCAATATGCGTGCTCCAGGAGCTTATATTCCTGATATGATGAATTATTCTTATAATGCTAATGTTTATGATATCTTTGCAGATATGTTGATTTATGATCGTTGCTTTATTGAACCTAAACAACAATATTGTATTGGCTATGCTGGAAGACGTAATGGCTTGAAATACAAACATCATAGTCAACAAATTCGTATGAAATACAAGAATCAATTGATTTCTCATGAAATCGTACCTGAAGCTTTAAGTGCAGCTATGGCAAATCAAGTTTATTTACTTAGAGCAAAGAATGAACAAGAAATCAAACGTATGATTCGCTATGTTTTAGAAAAGGATAAAGAATAAGGGATTTTGTGTGAAAACACAAAGTCTTTTTTTAATTCATAAGAAATTAATATACGTTTCATAAAATGATTATTGTGTTATAATAAACGTACCGAGGAGGTCTAGTTATGAAAAAAATATTAATAGCACTGCTTGCTATAGTAATGATAACAGGATGTTCAACAAGTAAAAAAACACAAACTTTATTTGTTGAAAAAAATAAAAAATATGCATTATGTAACACAGAAGGAGATTTAAAAACAAAATTTAAATATACTTCTTATCAAGATGTACAAGATGAAGGATATCTTGTATCAATTGATAAAAAAACAAGTTATATTTCTAAAGATGGAAAAGATGTTATTGCTTATAAAAAAGGGGTGACTCTTTCAGCTTTAGAAAGTATGATCATCGCTAAAGATGAAAAAGGTCTTTATACACTTTATGATTTATCAGGAAAAATCCTTTATAAAGAGAATAAGAAAATAAAGATTTCTTTATACGGATTACCTGTCATCTATAAGAATAAAAAATATTCTGTTTTAGATGGTAATGGTGATGTATTAGTAACATCTAAAAAGAAGATTACTTATGCAAGTGTTTATAACAGTTCTTTTATTTTAGTGGGTTATGAAAAGAAAAGTGTCTTCTATGATACATCTTCCAATAGTCAAATTGATGAAAATGGCTTAAGCACAAAACTTGTAGGTCAATATGATATTATGAATCAAGATTATAAAAAAGGGTTCCTTGTTTATGATCAAAAACAAAAGATGTTTGGTTATGTTGATTTAAAAGGAAAGCTTATTTTTAAAAAGAATATTGAAGTAACAAGTGCGAAGTTTAGTGGATCAACCATTGTAGTAACAAATAATGATCAAATTCGTTTATTCTCGATTAATGGAAAAGAAGATGCTATTGCGACAACGTATTATAAAAATATCAATAACTATTTAGTTAAAAATGCAAGTTATATTTATGGCCCTCATAAATTTGTAGAAAATGGGAAAACAAAAGATGTGACAGGAATACAATTAAATCCTAAAGTATCTTATGTAAATGGAAAGATGTTCCCTGTTTATGTGCAAAATAAAGGGTATCAATATTATACATTTAGTGGAAAAAAAGCCTTAAAGACAATTTTTAAAGATGCTCAAGATTTTGATAAAAATGGTTTAGCTGTTGTTTCTAAAGATGGTGAAAAGTATTATTTAATGAATAAAGATGGAAAGAAAGTTTCTAAAAATTATGTTTCTATTCAATATTTAGATAAAGGTTATTATGCAGCTTATGAAACAAATAGTAAATATGAAGTCATTGATAAAGAAGGACAAGTTGTTATTAATGATTACTTTATGGCAGAAGGTCAAATCTTTGAATTTGATGGAGTTGTTTATGGTATTTTAAATAAAAGTGGAACAACCTATCTTTATAATATGGACGATCAAGAAAGTGTATTCTCTTTAGAAGGGGAATATGTCTTGTATCAAGATATGTATTTAATGAAGAAAAATCATAAAGCCTATTATGATTTAGAAGGAAATGTTATTTATAAGGAGTAAGAGATGGAATATTATATTGTTATACTTGTAGCTTATGCGATAATTCTACTGGGTATGAAATTTGTATTTTTGGAGATTGAGGGAAGACAAGCAAGAAAAATGTCAAATATACGTTATTTTTTAAAGTATGATGAAAAATTTGGCTATCGTAATCAATTTTCAGTGATTTTTGTAGCTCTTCTATGTTATGTTATTGTTTCATTAGAAACAACATTTTCAACAATGTGGTTTTTACAACTCATTGGTTTTGTGGCAGTAGGAGTAATTAGTGATGCTCTTTCACAAGTAGGATCTTATTATTATGGACGTTTCCGTTTTAAAAAAGATATTCAAGAAAGTAAGGCTTTGAAAATTGAAATTGAAGAAGCTGTTAAAAACCATGGGGATGAATTGATGCAACAAACGATTCCTAGTTATGATAGTCATCAAATCATTCAACAATATTTTCAAGAAGATAAACATCTTGCTGTTGTTTCAGTAGATGGTGGAGAATTTACTTCTCAGTTCCAAGAACTTCCACCTATTACGTATTCGGTGGAATTAAATCCTTCAAAAGCAAGAGAAAAACTCGAAGATAAAGGTATTAAAGTCACAACTTTTACTTCTCAAGGGAAAATGCCTTTTAAAGATGAAAAGATCGATATTGCGGTTAATGAGTTGTCAAATTATGATAAGTTTGAAATGTATCGTATTTTAAAACCAGGTGGTTACTTAGTGGTCGATCAATTAGGAAGCGATAATTATAAAGAAATTATCAATATGTTTATCCCTTTTAAAATCAAAGGTCAATGGAATAAAGAAGCGTGTCAAACAACTTTAACCGATATTGGTTTTGATATCGTAGATAGTTATGAAGATATTGGACGTATTCGTTTTACTTCTTTATCAGCTGTTCTTGCTTTTATGAAAAGTATTTCGCCAGAACGTGTAGAACGTTATGAACAATTCATTAATTTCTATGCGGATGTTTTAAAGAAAATTAAGAAAAATCATTATTATGAAATTACCACTCATAAGTTTATGGTAATTGCGAAAAAAAGTACAAATGAGTAGATAATTGTTTGATTATCTACTTTTTTTGTTTGTCTATATAAGACTAAAAAATATTGAATTTATCGAATAAATTTTATTTTATTATGTAAACGCTTTATTTTTTTGGAAAATCCCTAGAAATTATAAAAATAAGGTGCTATAATTAATACATAGAAATTTTTAAGGAGGAGTCATATAATGGCAAAAGAATTATCTTTCGTAGTATCTGATCCAGTTGGATTACATGCTAGACCAGCTACTATCTTAGTAAACCAAGCTAGCAAATTCACTAGCAATATTAAATTAGTTTATAATGATAAAGAAGTAAACTTAAAATCTATCATGGGAGTTATGTCTTTAGGTGTTCCTACTAAAGCTACTGTTACTATCGTAGCTGAAGGTGATGACGAAGAAGATGTAATTGCTTCTATCGCAAAAGTAATTAAAGAACAAAAAGTTGCTGAATAATAGCATTAATGAAAAGGGAATCAACATGGTTCCCTTTTTTTATGCTATAATGAATGTAGAGGTGTAAATCATGGCTAAGAAGTTTAAAACAAATGCGCTAAGAATGTTAGATAAAGCAAAAATTCCTTATTCGATTAAAGAATATGAATATGATGAAGAACACTTAGATGGAAGACATGTAGCAAGTCAGGTGGATATGGATCCAAATGCAATCTTTAAAACATTGGTTCTTCATGATCATCATAATGAACATCTTGTATGTTGTGTGCCTGTTTTAGAAGAAATTGATTTAAAGAAACTGGCAAAACTTGCGGGAAGAAAAAGTGTCGAAATGATTCATCAAAAAGACTTATTATCGGTAACGGGATATATGCGAGGAGGATGTTCACCAGTAGGTATGAAAAAACAATTTCCTACTTATATAGATGAAAGTATTTTAAAAGTGGATGCGGTTGCTTTTTCGGCAGGCAAGCGTGGTTATCAAATGATTGTAAATGTCCAACAAATTTTGACATACTTAAATGTCAAAGTAGGAGATATTATCCGAAAATAATTTGAAAACGGTTACATTTTTCTATGGTTTTTGACAAAGAGCTTTGATATACTAATAGAAGAGGTGGTAAAAATGAATTATAACGAAAAATATCAAAAATGGGTTAGTAAAGAAGATTTAGATCCTGCATTAAAAGCTGAATTATTATCAATGGATGAAACTGCAAAAGAAGATGCTTTTTATACAGATGTTGAATTTGGAACTGCAGGGATGAGAGGTATTTTAGGTGCAGGGACAAACCGTCTAAACATCTATGTTATTCAAAAAGCAAATGTAGGATTTGCGAAATACATTGCATCTTTACCAGAAGGTAAAGAAAGAGGTGTTGCTATTGGATATGATAATAGACATATGTCTTATAAGTTTGCAATTGAATCAGCAAAGGTTTTAGCAACTTATGGTATTAAATCATATATCTTTGAATCATTACGTCCAACACCAGAATTATCATTTGCGGTACGTTATTTAAAATGTGCGGGTGGTATTATGATTACAGCAAGTCACAATCCTAAAGAACATAATGGATATAAAGTATATGATGATACTGGATGTCAATTATTACCGGAAGCAGCTGATCAAGTTGTGCAATATGTAAATGAAGTAGATGATGAATTAAATATTAAAGTCTTCTCTGATGAAGAAGCTTATCCATATATGACATGGATTGGTGAAGAAGTAGATGAAGCTTATTATAAAGAAGTCATGGCAATTGAAGTAAATCCTGGAATGGATAAAAGAGATTTCAAAATTGTTTTCTCTCCACAACATGGAACTTCAAACATTGCGGTAAGAACTTGCTTAACAAGACTTGGATATGATATTGTGCCAGTACTTGCACAATGTGCGCCAGATCCAGATTTTTCAAATACAAAATCGCCAAACCCTGAAGTACCTGCTTCTTATGAATTAGCAATCAAAAAAGCTAAAGAAGTAGATGCAGATGTTGTTGTTATTACAGATCCTGATGGGGACCGTTTAGGAGTTGTCGCAAAACATAATGGTGAATATGTTTTAATGTCTGGTAACCAATCTGCAGCTGTTTATTTGGAATATATCTTAAGCCAAATGAAAGAAAAAGGAACATTACCTGATAATGCGGTAATGTATAATACAATCGTTACATCTGATTTAGGAGAACTTGTAGCAAGAAGCTATGGTGTTGATGTTGAAAAAACATTAACAGGATTCAAATTTATCGGAGATAAGATTCGTAAATATGAACAAACTCATGAAAAAACATTTGTATTTGGTTATGAAGAATCTTATGGATGTGTTATTAAAGACTTTGTAAGAGATAAAGATGCTGTTCAAGCTGTTTTAACTGCAGCTGAAGCTGGTAACTATTACAAAAAACAAGGTAAAGATTTAGTAGATGTTTTAAATGAACTTTATGCAAAACATGGTACATTTAAAGAAACACAAATCGCCCTTGCTAAAGCTGGTGCAGCTGGTGCAGCAAGAATTAAAGAAATTATGGACAACTTAAGAAAAGATGCTCCACAAGAAATTGGTGGTGTAAAAGTTGTTAAAGTTGAAGACTATGGAAATAGTACATGTTCTGATGGAACAACAATTCAATTACCAAAATCTAACGTATTAAAATATTACTTAGAAGATGGTTCATGGATTGCAGCTCGTCCTTCAGGAACAGAACCAAAATGTAAATTCTATTTCTCAATTAAAGGGACAGATGCTAAGGATGCAGCTGATAAAACAGAAGTCTTCCATAAATCTATGATGGAAATTATTGGTGAATAATAAGACAAGAGGTCCTAAATGGACTTCTTTTTTATGTTAGGCACTTTTTTTGCTTTTGTAGAGCCTAGTAATAACATAATGAAATGATAAAATAATAATGAATTGAAAAAGAAGATTTTAGATAATCTCCTTTTTTGCATTTCACTCCTAAAAAGCAACATTTCACGACAAATAAAAAAACAATGATTAAAAAGGAGTAAAATAAAACTGTATAATTGTAGAGTTTTATACAATTGTTAAAAAAACACATAAAGGAGGGAATTCAATTGAAAAAAACAGTTTTGATATTTATTAGTCTCTTTTTCATTGTTGCTTCCATTCCTATGTATCAATATGTTAAGAAAAAAGAAGCAGATTATAATAAAGAACAAGCTAAATTACAGTCAAAAAGTAAACAATATTATAATAGAGCTTTTGATTGTTATCAAAAGAATCAACTTTATGAGGCAAAGCAAAATCTAGATCAATCGTTATCTTATTATAAATATGATAAATCTTATATTTTAAGAGCCGTTATTTATGAAGAATCTAATCAATTAGATAAAGCTATTGAGGATTATGGGGAACTTATAAAAATAGATGAAAAGAATAAAAAATACTACAACAGTAGAGGTTATTTATATTATAAACAAAAGAAATATGATCAAGCGTTAAAAGATTTTGATCAATCATTAACGCTTAATAAAAATCAAAAAGATATTCAATATTATACAGGGTTGATTTATCAAATAAAGAAAGAATATAAGAAATCATTAGAAGTTATTAATGAATTAATAGCTCAAGAAGAAAATGATGATTATTATATTTTAGCTGCAGAAGATTATTTCTATTTAAAGAAATATAAAAAAACAATTGAAATGATTAATAAGTGCACAAATAAAGATGAATATTTATTGGAATTATTAGGGGATAGTTATTATGAATTGAAAGATTATAAATCAGCTTTAAATTACTTAAATCAAGTAACTCCAAGTAAAAATGTTTATTATAAGCAAGCACTTTGTTATTACTATTTAAAAGATTATGAACAAGCTCTTGTCTGTTTTGGTAAATATGATGGAAATGATAAAAAAATTCAAAAGATAATTGAAGATTGTAAAAAACAAGAAAATGTTATTCAACAAGAGGGTGTAACGAATGAAAATATGCAAAGTAGTGGAATACAAAAAGAAAGTGATTATATTGAATCAAATAAAGAACTTTTAAAATATGAAAACTACAACAAAGCGGTTAAATACTACGAAGAAAAGAATTATGAACAAGCTATTGTCTATCTAAAAAAATACATAAAAGAAACACAAAATCAAGAAGCAAAATATTTTTTAGCTTATTTATATCATCTTAGTGATCAAGTGAATCAAGCAATTCAGATGTATAGTGAATGTATTGATCATGGTATTCAAAAAGGAAATTGTTATTACAGTCGAGGAATTTTGTATTTACAAAAAAAGGAATATAAAAAAGCAGTCAATGATTTTCAAGATTCTTATGATTTAGGAATAAAGAAAGATTATTCGAAGTATAACCAAGGTGTTGCTTATATGAATCAATCTTTATTTAAGGAATCAACGAAATGTTTTATTGAAGTAAGAGATACAAGTTCTAATGAAGAGCTTGTATCAAAAGCAAAAGATATTTTATCAAGGTACTATGTAACATAAAGGAAAGGAGGGGAAGAAGATGAAAAAATGGATACTTAATTTATTAATTGTGGTTTTTATGATTGCATTTTCAGGAAATGTTTATGCACTTGATACAGATTATAAAGTCAACAATCAAACTTATTCAACACTTGAAGAAGCAGTAGAAGCAATCAACATTGGAAATGAAGATGAATATGTTTTAATGATTCCAGATAAAGAAGAAACACTTAATTTAGATGGACTACAAAAATCAATTACAATAAAGCGAGAAAAATTAGTAAATCAAGAGAGTTCGAGTTTAAAGGAAATTGTTGTTTCTAATTCAACTGAAAATCAAATTGAAGTTAAACTTGAAAAAATATCACCTACAAAAGCAAACTTAACAAACACAAAACTTGTTTTAGGTGATACAAATGATGCTTTAGAAATTGATAAAAGTTCAACAAACTTTAGTGTAGATACTGGTGATGGTCAAGATACGGTAACTTATCCTTTTAGTTCTCTGGATACAACAAATGTTATAAATTGTGAAAAGTTTATTTCTACAAGTGATACATTAAATGTAAAAGGAAATAAAGAAATTAATAAGGATGAACAAACGGGAAATGTTGTTATTGATCAAATGTATTTTACACAACTCACAAAATTAATTGTTGAAGGTCAAAATATTGAAGTAACTTTAAATACCCCAATTTCAGAAATTGATCTTGGTGGTAATAAAGCAATCGTAAATAATGATGAAACCATGACAATTAAAAATGGGAATGTTGTTGTTAATACAGCTGTTGATAAAGTGTATCAAAACAATATGCTCAATAATCTTTCATTAGAGGAAATTTCTAATTTAGAAATTAAATCAGGGAAATTAAATGTTAAAGATTTAAATGCAGTTGTTGAAAAAGAAAATGATCAAAGTAGTGTTACTTTATCAAATAGTACAATGAAGATTATTTATGCTGGAACTCAACTTTTATTAAATGATACAGAGATTACATATACTATTCAAAATCAAGAATTAGAATATACGATTCCTTATCAAAATGCTGATATTAGTATTAATAATGATCTTGTAAGTATTATTAATAAGGATAATCAAAATCAAAAAATTCAATTTAAAATCAATGGGTTACAAAAACTGATCTTAAAAGGAAATGAATTTGATAATACTTATACTTTTTCAATGAATACATCTGTTGGTTTAAAAGTAACAATCAATGGAGAATTGGGAAATGATACATTAAATATTGTTAATCAATTAGAGGGTTCAAGTATTTCTTTAGAAATTGATATGGAAAATGTGAATTTAATGAATTCAGATTCTACAAATAAAAGTGTTCATGTAAATTCATTAGGATTTGGTGGAACAACTTCAAATATTGATTCTACTGGATTTGATTACAATGTATCAGGAATATTTAATATTGATTTAAGTTATCGTGTAGACAATACAATGAATCCTAATATTAAAGAACATGTTTCTTTAAGAAATGGACAAATTCAAGCAAATGAAATTAAGATAAATGCTCTTGCTAACGCAAACATTAGTCATGAAACAAATTCAGTTGGCTTGGCAAATGTCAAAATGAATATGAGTGTCGAACTTATTCTTGAAAACATGAAATTAATTTCACAAGCAGGAATTACCATTAAGGCAGGAATTGAAGTAGATGCTCAAGTTTCTACTGGAACAGGAACTTCTCATTTGGCAGTCATTACGTCATATGCTGATTTAAAAGCATCAATCACTATTAAAAATTCAACATTAGAAGCTCATGGAGCTGTTTCTATCGAAAGTGAAAATACATTTAATTCAACGATGGTAAGTACAGGTAATCATGGAGAAGGTCAATCAAAAGATAGTGGTGGTTATGTTGTTTTCAATATCTTTAAACAAAATGCAGATGTTTATGTACAAGCAAAAATTACAACACCTCAAAATCTAACAATTAGAAGTAATGTGATTACAAATCACAGTTTATCATCTACGGTTGCTCAAGATGGAGCTTCTGGAACAGATGCTGCTAAAACATTACAAACATTGTTAGAAGAATTAAAAGGTAAAGTAGATAATAATGATATTGTAAACAAATTATCTGATTTATTGATTTCTGTTCTTGGTACAGCGAATTCGATAGATTCAACATTAAGTAGTACAAAAATTAGATTACTTGGACAACAAGTTGGAGCTGGTGTTTTCAATTATGGAACAATCAACAACAAAGCTCAATTTCTAGCTCAAGAAGGAACAAATATTAGAAATTTAAAGATTCTTGCAGATAGAACAACAACGACAAATATCCAAGTAGATGGAAGTGCAGTTAGTGAACAAGGATATTTTTCATCAAAAGGATATGGAGCTGGATTTGGTTTGAATTATCTTCACATCGATCAACTTGCTTCATTGATGGAAAATTCAAGTTTAGCTGCACATGCTTTAAATATATTAAGTAATGGTCAAAATGAATATATTTTAAATGTCAAGGCAGGCTATGTTAAAGAAGGCTTTGGAACAGGTGGTGCTATTGCTGGTCAATATATTTATTTGAAAAATGAATCTTTAATGAATACAAAAAATCCAATTCAGTTATCATCTGCAATGGCTGTAAAAGCTATTGAAAATTCAACGATGAAAATGAATTGTGGAACACAAGAAGGAGAAACCAAAACAGTTGGAAGTTCCATTGGTCTTGTCTTCTTCATTGATCAAGTCAAAGCTTATGTTAATAAAAGTACATTAGGAGACTTGACTCAATTAGAGGTTATTGCTGAATCAGATTTGAATTCACAATTAAATTTAAGAGCAGGTGGAAACGGAGGAACATCTGTTGCTCCAGCATATGCAATTCATACAGTCTTAAGTAATGTTGTTGCACAAATGGATGCGGATGTTTCTACAAATGGAAGTGTTTCTTTACTTGCTAAAAGCGACAAATATGTCGATACAGAAGTTATTAGTGATTTAATGGCTGAGTGTCCTGGTAAAGGAACATCTATTGCATTAAATGTTGTTAGTGGTTATTTACGTTCCTTATTAAATGGAAATGTAAATGCAAGAGATGTTAAGGTCAATACATATCACGTTCTTAGAAGTGATGTTTATACATTAGCTTCTCCTGATGGATCAACGGATGAAGATGATCGAACAACACTTGAAAAATTAAAACCAAACAATTTATATAATAAAGCAAAAGAATCGATTCAAAGTAGTTTGAACCAATTTAAAGAAACAATTAGTAACTTTAATATTATGGATGCTTTATTTGAAGTAAGTTTTGATACAACAGAAGGAGAAGTTCAAAAAGCAGGAACACTTGCTATCCAATTATTTAAAGGAGATGCCCTTGCGCAAGTAAATGGTACAATCAATGCAAGTGGAAATGTAAAAATTATTAGTGAAGGTGCTATGAACAGTTTTGTTCTTTCTTCTGCTAATACAGGTGAAGGAACAAGTAAAGCAAGTGGAATGTCTATGGCGGTTATTGCAGGAAGTTATCAAAATTATGCAATTATGTCAGGAAACATTCAACATGCAAGTTCCCTTACAATTGAAAGTAAAGGGATGGCAACAAGTAAAAAAGATGAAGGTGGAGAAATAATTACAAACGATGTCAATACGTTCTATATTAATTCTTTATCTGGTGCAACAAGTGATGGTAAAACAACAGCTGGTGCTGTAACTCTTGTTTATTTAAAACAAGACTACCAAGCTATTTTAGAAGGAAATGCAATAGTAGATAATAACATTACAGTTAATTCTATTATTAAAGAAAAAATTATCAGTAATGCTTTATCACAAGCAAGGCATAATTTTGGTATAAGCATTGGCTGGAAAAATAAGGTTAAAGGAACAGGTATTGGTGTTGTTATTAATTTTATTGACACATCTTCAAAAGCTATTATTGGTGGAAAAAATAATTCAATCAATATTAAAGCAAATTCGATTGATGTCAAATCAATCTATCAAACAGATATTAAAGCTAAAGCTGAAATTGGTGGTGAAGGAAAAACAACAACAGCCATGGCTACTTTGGATGCAGGTGTTTTAGTCAATATAATTAATCCTGTGATCTATGCAAAAATTGATAACGTCAATTTAGATGTTTCAAATGAGGTCAATGTTCAAGGAGAATATTCAGGTAGTACAAGTGGAGAAGTTTCAGCAGAAGCTGTTTCTAACGGTAAGTCTAAAGGTGGAGCGGTAACTGTTCTTTATATTGAATCAGATATACAATCTTATGTAAATGCAAGTGGAACAATTCAAGGTGCTTTAAATGTAGAGGCTCTTGCTAATGTGTATAACACAATTGATGCCGAAGCATCGGCAGAAGGTGCTTTATTAGGAGATTATGCAAGTGTTTTAAATATCGATTTAAAACAAGAATTTAAATCACAAATAAAAGGAAAATCGACTCCTTTATCAAGTCTTGCTGGAAAACTTGCTGGAAAACTTGGTAATAATCCAGGAACATCTTTAAGCTCTGGTCTACTTACAAAAAAAGATATCAGTACACCAGATCAAGCAACTCAAGAAAAAGGAAAAACTCAAAAAGGAAAAGAAGTAAGTATTGCAGCAGCTGTTGCGTATATGAACTTAAAGCATGGAGTTTATGCAAGTGTTGTTGGTAACAATTTGAATGTTGGAAGTTTAAAAGTAGAAGCAAGTAATCATTCAAATTATAAAATTAAAGCAGTTGGAAATTCTGAATCAAATGGAAAATCTGCTTCTTTAGGAATTGGTTTGATTTTAAGTGAAAATAGAACACAAGCAAGCTTAGGTGGAATTTTAACATCTAATGGTAATATTGAAATCAATTCAATTTACATGCAAAATTATGATCCTAATTATATCAATGATCTTGCAATTGAAGTTTATACAACAGCAAAAGCGAAATCTGATAAAGGTACGAAACAATCTAATGCAATCACTGTATCAGGGGCTGGTGTCTATCTTGAATCAAACGATCAAACAACTGCAAAAATTGATTCAAATGCAACAATCAAAGCAAGTAATATTTCTATTAATGCCCTAGAAAAATCAAAATATGCAATTCGCGCATGGGCTTTTGATAAATCGGAAGAAAACAATAGTAAAGGTGTTGGTATTGCTTTTGCTATGTTAAATATTAATGGAAATGTTTTATCGTATGTTGATGATGGATCAAGTATTATCGCAAATGATTTAAGTTTATCAAGTTTAAAACCAGATGTAGATGAACAAAAATTTGAATTAAATTTAGATTTTAGTGGTTTTAAAGGAGATATTGAAAATTTAAACCTTGAAGGTTTAAAAGATAACGTTATAAATAATTTATTAAAATTCACAAAAGTTTTTTCAATGCACAATTATTATATTGATGTCATTGGTGGGGGCTCAACAGAAAATGGTGGCCTTGTTGCAACTGGTTCCGCAGGAGTCTTAACATTTAAAGATAAAATGAAAAGTTATATTGGAAAGGATGTAACACTTAATTTAAGTGGTAAATTAACTTTAAATGCGAATAATGATACTTCTATTTTAATGATCAGTGGAGCACTTTCTAAAGGTGGAAAAGCTTCAATTGGATTAAATACATTAGTTTATATTAATGAAAATGAAGTAAGTACTTATATTGATGAAAGAAGTACTATTAATGCATCAAGTACTGAAATGAAATCATCAGACAATAAATCACTTATGCTTCTTAGTCTTACAGGAGCTCTAGATGGTGATAAAGTTGCTCTTGGTGGGGCAGTTAATACTATTCTTTCTCAAAATAAAGTAAGTACAGAAATTAAAGAGGGTGTTCAATTAACAACAAAAGGAGATATTTCTTTGATTTCTGAAAATGATTTAAAAGGTAAAAACTTAATGTTTAATATTGAAGATAGTAATACAGCAGCAGTGGGTGCGAGTGTTGCATATATTGATATATTAAATAAAACTTATACAAATATTGGTAACAATGTTGTTATTAAAGTACAAGTAGATTATGCGGGTTACTTATTATTAAAAGCACTTGCGACAGAAAATTTAATGTCTATCTTATTTGGAGCAGGTAATTCTGATAAAGCTGCTATCAATGCATCTGTTGCTTATAAAAATATTACAAGTGATACACGTGCGACTATTGGTAATGGTTCAACTATTAAGGTTTCGCATTTAGATATGTTGGCAGAAGATCATACGAAGATGATGGGTGTTATCGGTGGTATTACAATAAGTAAAAAAGTTGGTATTGGTGGTGCAAGTGATGTTAATGAATTTAACAAAAAAGTTTACGCGCATATCGGTAATAGCAAAGTTAATGTTAAATACAATTTAACGGCTAAGGTCAATAGTGAAGATTATATCTTATCAATTGTAGTTGGTCTTGGTGGCGGAAGTAATGCTGCTGTTACAGGTTCTGTTCCAGTAACAACAATTAAAAATGATTTAGATGCGCATATTGATAGTGATGAAGATATTCTTGTGGGTGGAGACCTTGTTGTTGAAGCAACACAAAATGATACACTTATTATTTATGCGGGGGCCATTTCTGGTAGTAAAACAGCTGCGGTTGGATTATCAGCAACAAACGTTATTATCAGTGGTCAAATTAAAGCTTATTTAGATGTTAAAAATTTAAAAACAAATTCAGTAACTATTCTAACAAATAAAAAAGATAAATTCTCATTTGGTTCAGTTGCTGGTTCTGTTTCAGGTAGTATTTCTGTTACAGGTGCAGAATTAACAATTCTTGTAAACACAGTAATGTCAAGTTATATTGCTGATGATTCAAATCTATCAATCACAAAGTCATTAACAATCAAAGCAAATCATGAAATTGATAGTACTTCATCAACAGGACAACTTGCTGGTGCATCTACAACAGCTATTGGCGCAGGTGTTCTTGTTTATAAATTAGAATTAACGGTAAATAGTTATGTAGGAAATAATGTAACAGTATTAAATGAATTAGAAGGACCAATTATTATTGTTGCTGATAGTAAAAATAAATTGTTATTTGTTGTTGTAGGAGTTGCTGCCTCAGGAACAACAAGTGTCAATGGAAATGCAGCAACAATCCTTATTACAAATAAAGTAAATGCTTTTGTTGGAAATTCTTCAACACTTCAAACAAATGGAAATATGCTTATTTATGCAAATGATCAACAAGATTTAAATGCTGATTTAGGTTCTGCGGCGGTTGCTGGAACAGCAGGAATTAATGTTTCGGCTCTCGTTATTATCTTAAAATCTGAAACAAAATCAAGTATTGGAGATGCAACCAAGATCATTGTTAGAGGAAATGGTGAAGGAATTTCTTACAATGGAAAGACATATACAGGATTGAATGTTTTAGCTCAATCAACCCAAAATATTCAAGGAGTTGCAATTACTGCTGCTGGTGGTACTGCTGCCGTTAATCCAAATGCCCTTGTGATGATTTTAAATAATAAAGTCATTGCTTCAATTGGAACAGGTGCAGTTATTACATGTGGTGCAGATGTGTCAATTCAAGCATTAAGTACTATTTCTTTGGATGCAACTGTTGGTGGAGCAACGGGTGGACAAGCAGCCGTCAATCCAGGTGTAATTTATATTTCATCAAATAAAACAATTCAAGCACTTATTAATGGAACAATCAATGCAAATAACATGGATGTATTAAGTTCTTCAAAGGCAACATTTAGAGGTGTACTTGCAGGAGCAAGTTTTGGAGAAGTTGCTGTTAATGCGATTACGCTTGTCTTGATTATTGATGATACAATTGAAGCTAAAGCAGATACTGCTTCTAGCTTAATTGGAAATAAAGTTCAAGTAAAAGCATATAACTATGTAAACAATGCAATTGCGAGTGCTTCAGTGAGTGGTGGTCTTGCTGCAGTTGGAGCGCAAGCAACAGTTTTAAAAATGACATCCAATGTCCATGCCTCTGTTTATCATGTTTGTGCAAATACATTAAATGTCATTGCTGATAGTAATGAACAACTTACAGTTTATGCAACAGGTGCAAGTGGTGGTCTTGTTGGTGTGGCAGGTAGTGTTACAGTTGTTATTCTTAAAAACAACATGTCTGCAGGTATTCTGGCAAATGCAGAAGTGAATGCAAATAATGTTAATGTTCAAACAAATGATAGACTTACATTAGATGCTTTAGCTGGAAGTGTTTCGGCTGGTGCCGTAGGTGTAGGGGCTGCTGTCAATGTTATTATTATTAGAAATACAACACATAGCTTTATTGGTGAAAATGTTGTAATAAATGGAAATTCACAAAACAATGCATTACGTGTTTCTGCAACTACAGATGTCACGAGAATAATTAATGCAAAAGCTGTTTCAGGAGCAGCTGCTGGAGTAGCAGGTAGTACAAGTATTTTAGTTATTAATATTGGTAAAGCTTTTGATAATGATATGAATAAAGCTTTATCAGATAGCGAAAATAATACAAATCGTATTGAAGGAATTCAAGAAAGTTTAAATGCTTCTAAAAATAATTTACGTTTAGATTCAAAATATATGAGTTTAGATCAACTTGATGTCAATATTTTAGGAGATATTCAATCAACAGATTCTACGATTGAAGATGCTAATAGTGCAACCGTTGGACAAGGTGCCACTATTAATACAAATGATTTTATCTTAATTGCAAGAGATAATACACAACTAGATGCTATTTGCGGTTCAGCTGGTGTTGGTCTTGCAAGTGTTGGAGGAGCTGTTAGCGTCATTACTATTGGTAATAATGTATTTGCCTTATTCGATGGAACAGTAAATGCAACAAATAGTATTCAAATTCAAGCAATAAGTGATCAATCAACTTATAAAGTATCTTCTATTAGTGGTGGTGCTGGTTATGTAGGTTCACTCGGCGCAAATGTGGCTATTTTAAATATTAAGTCACAAGTAAAAGCTCTTTTACAAAGTCATGCACAACTAAATGGATTTAAATCATTATCTATCCTTGCTAAATATGCAAATGATTCAGGTGATATGATTCAAATTATAGTTGGTTCAACAAATGCTTCACTTGGTTTAAGTGCAGGAGCAACAGTTTTAACAGTGAAAAATAATGCAAATGTTGCTGTTGAATTTGCGGATAACGCAAACATTGATGCTTCACAAGGAGACATTGATGTTGAAGCTTATACGAAAAATGGTATGAATATAAAAGGTTATTCTACTGCAGGTGGTATTGTTAGTGGTGATGCCCTTGTACTTGTCATTGTAACAAGTAGTCAATCATCAACACTTATTGGAGGACTTTATATAAGTGCTAAATCATTAAAAGTTAGAAATAAAGTTATGCAACCAATTACGATAACAGTTGGACAAGCAAATGTTGGAGGAGCAACAGCGGGGGCTTTAGCTCTTACCGTAACAAACAATGTTCAAATCGAAAATAAACTTTTTGGTACGATTACAACATCTGGAGATATTACCCTTATAACACTTTACAATAGTGATGCAAATGGTAATAAATTGCATGATACAACAATCAATGCTACAACACTTTCTGGTGGTTTTGTTGGTGGTACAGGTATTGGTGAAAACATTACTGATAACTCTGTTATCAAAAATACACTTTCTGGAACAATTAATGCTAAAGATATTCAATCTCTTATTGCTGCTTACTTACAAATCGTTGTAAGCAATGTGGGAGGTAATGCTGGTGTTTACAGTGGAAGTGTAAAAGTAATTATTTTAAATATTCAATCAACTATTACAAATAAAATTGCAGATAATGCCAAAATAAATGCAAACACAGTAGATTTAACAAATTTAATTAGAACTTTTGAAAAAGTATCTATTACAGGTGTAAGTTTTGGTAGCGTAAACGTTGGTGTAACTTCTATTACAGCAACAATCAATCCAACCCTTACTGTTCAAGTTGGAGAAAATGCGGAAGTGAAAGCCCAAGATATTCGCTTGAAAAACTGGTACAACACAAATCCAGTTTCTTCATCAAATTCTAAACCTTCATCTCTTGAAAATGTAGGTATTGAAATTCATACAACATCAATGAGTGGAGCGTTAGTAGGGGCACAAGGAACAATTACAATTATTAATCACAATACAAAAGTTCAAACAATTATTAATAGAAATGGAAAATTGATTGCAGGTAATTCTATTGAAATTATTAATTATGGAAGTTTTGATGCAAAGAGTGATTATAATTCTTTACAAGTTGGTTTTGTTTCTATTGGAGCTAATGTTATTGAAGTTAATTTAAGTGGTACAGTAAGCTTAGTTATGCAAGAAAGTAGTGAACTATCTGCAGGTGGAGACGTTTCTTTAATTACTTTAGGTTATGGACACTTAGTTTTAAATACATCGCAAGCATCAGGTGGTCTAATTAGCGGTGGTGAAAATAGCATTACACTTAAGGGAACTTATACAATCAAAACAGAATTAAATAATTCAGTAAAAATTATTTCAACAAATGGAACAATTACACTTTTAACAACAGGTTATGTAGATGTAAATGCAAAAGTTGAAGGAAAGAGTCTTTCTGGAATAAGTGTTGGTGCTTCTCAATTTACAAATAGTAATAAAACAGAAGTATCTATTGTTACAGGAAAAGGTGTTCAACTTCAAACAGCTGGCGATTTAGTAATCAATGTTTATTATCTTGGAAGCTATGATATTACTCTTATAACTTCAGCAGGAGCATTGGTTGGTGCTATTGCCAATAAATTAGTTTTAAATGATTCAAGTGATGTTGTTATTACAATTGGAATAAACAATATTCTAAAAGGTAAAACAATTGATATTAGTACATTAAAAGCATACGATCACATTACTGTAAATGTTGAAGGAGTTATTAATGGTATTATTACTTTAGGTCGATCTGAATTAAATGCTACGATTGGTGGTCACGTTGAAACAAACATTCAATCAGGTACACAAATAACAAGCACATCCGATATGACAATTGCTTCTTATGTCGATTTTGAAGGAATAAGTTTAAGAAATTATGCTGGAACAGAAGTAGCTCTTGCTTCAAATTCAAAAGCAGCTTCTTATCTTACAATCACAGGACAACCAAGAACAATCTTTGGTAATAATGTTATTTTAAATAGTAATGGTAATGTTAATATCATTGCTCGAATTGAAAATATTAAAGCTGAACTTTATACAGAAAGTCCAGTTGTTAAAGAATTCGCAGGAAGTAATACTGTTTCGGCAGAAATGACATTAAATTTAGCTATTTTCGTTGATTTAGGAGATCATATTTCAATAACTGCATCAAGAGATCTTAATATCATCACAGCGGTTAAAGCTTTAGATTTATATGTTTATTCTTATTCTAAAGTATATGCTGCTGATACAACTACGAAAGCAAGTTCAACAATTAATATTCAAAATGTTCAAATTGAAATTATTGGTAAAAATGCTAAATTAAGTGCTTATGGTAAATTAAATATTCAAGCTCTTACAGGAGAAGACATTAAAGTGCATACTTATGCATTCTCTGAAATTGGCGCAGGGGTTACTGGTAAAGTTTACGCAAATTCTATTGTTAACCTTTCAATTGTTTCTCGTATTTCCTTAACAGGTACAGGAGAATATTCGGGAAAAGATATTTATATTTATGCACAAGCACCAATTGAAAATACTCAAAATTTCAATCGTGAAACACATTGTGAATCTAAGACAGTCGTTAATTATGTTCATAAAGCAATTACAAAAGTGATTGAAGTAGTTGAAAAGGTAACACAAAAGATTACAAAATGGTTACCATGGCCATTAAATCATTTAGTTAAATGGATTGTTAAGACTGTTACAAAACTTGTAACGATTGTAGAAGATATTATTGTTAAAGAAATATTAGGTAGTGAAGTTAAAGAAAATGTTTCAGGAAGTTTTACTTCTTCTTCAGATATTTATTTAGAAGGAACACTTTCATATGGAACATCTACAGGTATTCATATTACGATTGATGAAAATGAAAAAATTACTGGACCAGATGGACTTCAATATCGTAAAGATGGAAATAATATTTATCTTGATCAATTAGGTTCATTAAGTAGTGGAACATGTAAGATTATTTCAGCAACAGGGACTCTTAGAGGAAAACTTGTTATTAAAAAGAAAGCAACATTATCTGATATTACAATTGAAAATAATTCATCATATAATATTTATATTGGTGATTTAGATCTTACAAATAGTTCAAATATTGAAAATGCAGATTATTTAATTCAATGTTATGAAGAAAGAAATGGATTAAAATCTGATTATATAATTACTGAAGAATTTGATGGAACGGTTGCACAAACTGTTATTTCAATTACTTCAAGTAAAGAAAATTCAAATATTTATTTCAATGGAAAGATACATTTAGCGAATGCTAAATTAGTCATTGATACAAAAGGAAACACTTATACAACAAGTCAAGCAGAACTTATCGTAGGAAGTATGTATGCAACCTTTAAAGATATGGGAAGCAAAGACCAATTATTTAATGTATTCTTCACATCACAAGATGGAACAAATGAAGAAGCACGTCTTTCATTGAGAGGAAGCAATGCTTATTTAGTTGCTGAACTTTATAACATTGTTGATAATCTTGAACAAGACAACACAACTGAATTAGTACTTATCATTGAACAATTTGTGATTACTGGAAATTGTGAATACACAATTCCAAGTGCAACAATTTCAGATGGTTTCTCTAGTGAAGATGTGACATATGTAGAAGGTCAAGGTGACGAATCAAAAACATATAAAGTTGTCAAATTGGATGAAAATGGAAAACCAGTTTTAGATAAAAATGGAAATTATGTTTATGAAGGTGAAATCACTATAGATAATAAATCTAATTCTACTAATAGTACGATAAAGAATGTTTCAGTTGTTATTCGTTTTATAGGAACAAACGAAGCAGAAAACTTTGTATTAAATGATATTTCTACTGATACACAAACACGTATTGTTTTTGAAAAGGATTCAACAATCAAAGCAAATACAGTAACAATTAATATCAATGGTTCTATTCAATCATCTAATGATACAACATATGATATCTTAGCGAATAAAGCTTATCTTCATGCAAAGCAAGAAATTAAAGATTTAAGATTAGATGTTTCTAAACTTGAAGCTACAACAGATAAAACAATCACGTTAATCAATAATGTGGATAGAAATGTCACAGTAAACTTAGAAGCAAAAGAAGATATCAATGTAACATTAGGAAATACAGTTATTGAAAAAATCTATACAGATGGAAACATTGATCTAAATGCAAAAGATGTTGCAGTACAAAATGATAAACTTCATATAAAAACTAATAAGTTAACTGCAAACGTAAATACTTTTGGAACAAGTGAACATAAGGTTCAAACAGAAATCCAAACTCTTGATTTAGAATCAGCTAAAAATGTTTACATGAACCAAAAGGCTGATTTAAAAGTAGAAAAATTAAAAGCTAATGAAACAATTGATTTACAAGCCAAAGATACAACAATCAAAGAAATGTCAGGAAAAGATATTAAACTTGATGTTGGAAACTTAAGCTTAGGTACAATCAAAGCAACAGAAAAAATTGAATTAAAGGTTTTAGGTAATGTTACAGGAGATGAAAGAGAAGGATATCATCTTGAAACACCAGTTCTTGATAAAGCTGAAATTACAGGTGGTTTTGGAACTTTAGATCAACCTATTAAGACAAATATTGATGTCATCAATTCAATCGTTTCTAGAAATTCAGATATTTGTATTTTTAATAATTTAGATAAGACACTTACAATTAATACAATTGAAGCTGCAAATGGATGGATTCAATTGGTTGCAGGTGAAATCATTATTAATCATTTATTATCTAAGAATTTATCTATTTCAACAGAAGGAGATTTAACATTAGATGATCTTAATATTTATGAAAGAGTCATTTTAAATATTGGTGGTAATGTTCAAGCAATTCAATCAACTCATAATTCTCTAACAGCACAAATGCTTAATGGAAATATTAGAGGATTCTTTGGAACAAGTGAAATGCCAATTCGTTTAAAAACAGATTGTATTAGCTTAGTTGCAAATAATGATATTTATACAACAAGCTTAAAAAATACAGACGATGGTCAAGATTATATTGTTGATCAACTTGTATCGAATAATGGAGATGTCGTATTTGAGCATGTTGATTCGTCAGTAAATATCAACAATATGAAAGGAACAAATGTTACTCTTAAAAATAATGATGATATTATTGCACATATGATTGAAGCAAAAGAAACATTATTTATTAAGACACCACAATCTTTTAAATCAATTGATGAAGACGGAAGTATTAAAGTTGAAAAATTAATCATTAATGCAGGTAAGAAGGTTAAAGTTGTAAATGGTGATGTTGAAAATGCTGAAATTTATGTAAATGACGGTACGATTGATTTTATAAACAATCTTGATAAAGATATCACAGTAAACTTAGAAGCAAAAGAAAATATCAATGTAACATTAGGAAATACAGTTATTGAAAAAATCTATACAGATGGAAACATTGATCTAAATGCAAAAGATGTTGCAGTACAAAATGATAAACTTCATATAAAAACTAATAAGTTAACTGCAAACGTAAATACTTTTGGAACAAGTGAACATAAGGTTCAAACAGAAATCCAAACTCTTGATTTAGAATCAGCTAAAAATGTTTACATGAACCAAAAGGCTGATTTAAAAGTAGAAAAATTAAAAGCTAATGAAACAATTGATTTACAAGCCAAAGATACAACAATCAAGGAAATGTCAGGAAAAGATATTAAACTTGATGTTGGAAACTTAGACTTAGAATCAGTAACTGCGACAAATACAGTTGATATTCAAGCAACAGGAAATGTCACAGGAAGCAAGTTACAAACAAGCTATCATTTAGGAGCCGAAAGTATTCATATTCAAAGTGCAGGATCAATCAATAATCTAAAAACAGATACAAATAGATTAGATGTTGATGTTGAAGGTAATATAGAAATTACAAATAATCCTGCAAAAGAAGTCAATGTTAGAATGAATGCTCAAGGACAAATCAAAGCAACATTAGGAAATGTTATCTTAGAAAACATGTCAACAAATGGAAACATTAAACTTCATGTTGAAGATTTAGTTGTAGAAAATAATCAACCTTATCATTTAACAGCTAATGAATTAACAGTTTCATCGAATAATCGTTTTGGAAATAATGAATATAGTGTAACAATGGATGTCAATACATTGAATGCACAAGCAAAAGATTTATATTTTACAAACAACGTAGATAAAACATTAAATTCAACTTACTTATTAGCTGATAATCATTTATCTGGAATCCTTGGTAATGGAAACTTTAAAGAAATAAAAGCAAATGACATTTATCTTCAAGCAAAAAATATTTCAGTAGATACAATTGAATCAATGAATTTAGATTTAATTGCTGAAGATATGAATATTAATTATTTAAATAGTGATATTACTCATCTTCAAGGAACAAGGGCAACTCTTGAAATAATCAAAGCCAAAGATACAACAATCAGAGTAGATAACTTAACAGTCAAAGATATTCTTTCTGATAAATTAGATATCGAAGGAAAAGAAGTTCTTGTTGATACAATCAAGGGTGAAAATACAAGGATCAAAGCAGAATACTTGAAATCACAAAAAGTTGAATCATCAAATCTAGCTGTCAATGGAAAAGATATTGAAGTTGGTACAGTTACAGGAACAACAGTAGGTATTGATGGAACAAAGGCAACTCTTGAAACAATCAAAGCCGAAGATACAACAATCAGGGTAGATAACTTAACAGTCAAAGATATTCTTTCTGATAAATTAGATATGGTAGGTAATGAAATTATTATTAATTCAATTAATGCAAATGATATTATGATTCAAACAGGTTATATTTCTCTTGATAATATTAAGGGAAATACATTAAAACTTATTGGTCAAAATATACGTTTACAAAATGCAGATATTTCTCAATCAATTGATTTATCAGGTAATACAATTATTACTGATTATCTTAGAACTGCCAGATTAAAAGTAGTTACTCCAAATAATTTAGTTATTAAAGGAACTATTGGTATCATTAATATTCAAGCATGTAATTTGGATATGGCAAATGATTGTAATCTTACTATTGAAAGTTTAAAAGTAGCTAATACAACAAAACTTTCAAATAATGGAAATGTGATAGGTTCAAATATTCAATCACCAATTCTTACAGTAAATGCAAGTGGTATTATTAATCTTAATAGTACAAGTGATGTAATTGATGTAAGTGGTAAAGATGTTTATCTTACTAATAGTCGAAGTGCTCGTGTTAAGGCAAAAGGAAATACTGTTGACTTGACGATTGCAGGCTTTGTAGAATTTCTTGGAAATGATATACAAGCTAATCAAAATATTCGTGTTCAAGCTCAAGGTATAAAAGGATTTATCCAATCACCAAGAGTGACTTTAAATAGTCAAGGTAATGTGGATGTTCAATTAGTCACAAGTTTCTTAGATGCAATCATTCAAGGAAATGCAATCATTAATAATCAAGGTAATTTGTATATTCAAAATCTTTCAGCAAATAATATAGAACTTACAAATAGAGGTCAAGTAACTTCACGTTCAGGTTCTATTAATGCAGATAGTTTCAAATATACGATTGATGGAGATGCACAATTATCAATGTTCGTTTCTGCTTTACAAGGTAAAGCAAACAAAACGGTTATTGATAACAATAATGATTTAATACTTCGTGATTTACAAGCAAATGGTTTAGAAATAAAAGTCAATGGTTTATTAAAAGTTATTGGTCATATTCTTTCTCAACAATTGATTGCTATTGAAGCAAATTCAATGGAATTAAAAGATGGAAGTATTCAAACAAGTGATCAATTAACAATTAAAACACAAGATAAATTAAATCTTTCATCTGCTGCTAAGAGTAAAGAAACAGTCATCAATGCTGGTAAAGAAAATAATCTTGTTATTAGTGATTCAATGGGTAATGTAACAATCAATGCATTAAATCAAAATGATTCAACATTTGATATCTTATTGAAAGATTATTTACATACATTTGTATTAAATGGAAATAACTATCAACAAAAGATTAAAATGATATTGGATCAAAATAATCAAGCAACGATCTTTATTCATGGTAAAGGAGGTCAAAACCAATTAGATGTAGATCTTACAAAGAACACTGGAAAAACAACAATAACAGTTGATAAAGTCAATAAATTAGGCTTTGTTTTATCTAAGAAAAATGATCAGTATACAATTGATAGAAATGGATTACAAATTTCTAATAATAAAATGAATATAGATGTTAAAACAAAAGGCATTAAAAAATTAAATATTGATGATCTTGGAGGAAACAACAAATTTACATTTATTGATACATTTGCAAATACAAATGTATCTAGTGGAAATGGTAATGATCAATTCTATTTTGGAGTAATAACAAATAAATCTCGTTATGCGACACGTACAAATGAAGGCTATTTAAGTAGAGGTACAAGTCATAATGTAACAATCAAGGCAGGAAATGGTAATAACTTATTTAGAATATATAGTTCTTTAGGTAAATTAAATATTGAAGCAGGAAATGGTAATGATCGCTTTATTTTAAAAGTATTTGCTTATTGGTCTAAAGATAATAAGTATAAATCTTATAAGAATGGAACAATTACTATTGATGGTGGAAAAGGACATAATGTTTTAGAAATAATAAAGAGTAATTTCTTTAATTACTTTGATGTAGATAGTAGCTCTTTAGTAGGAGAAGGCTTGAATGTAAATATGAAAAATATTGATGATGTTTCATTTAAAGAACATCACGATGCTGATGGAGCAACACATCAATTAGATACATTACAAACAATTTCTTACTCACTAGTTATGTTATATAACCATTATCTTGTTCAAATTATGATTGTCTTATTCTTGTTAATTGTTTTATGTATCTATGTATATAAAAGTAAAAAACAAAAGAAAATAACTTCTACAAAAAGCGATGAAGATCAGTAATTGATTAGAAGGAAGTCTCTTATGGGGATTTCCTTTTTTTTGGACTAAACGACCATTGAAGAAAGAAAAGAAGAAAGATAAAATAATGGTAGAAAAAGAACAAATATTTTATAAAAGTCAAGTCGTTTTGGTTAGGAAACTCACAAATTTGACACAAAATTGAGACAAAAAGAAAGAAGAAGCATGATACAATTTACCTGTAACAGATCTAGATAAGTTACCTCAAATAAAAAAGAAAGTAGGTAATGAATTTGATAACGGTAAATAACTTAACACCTGATAGTGCTTGTCGTACCTTCTTCAGTAATGACATTCATTTTGCATCTTTTTCTAATGCTGTTTTATTTGATAGAAAACAACTCATTCATCCTGAAAGACTTGTCCGTTATGAAAATGATACCTCATTTATTATCAATGATACAAAAAGCGTAGAGGATAAAAAAAGAAGAAGGGATATTGTCGTCAAAACCGATGTCAATGGGATCTATTGTCTTTTTGGCATCGAACATCAAAGTACGATTGATGTAGAAATGGTGATTCGCTGTGGAATCTATGAAATGTTGGAATATTTAAAACAGTTAAAAAACAAAAGACTCATTCCACAGTTTATGATTGTTTTCTATACAGGATCAAGGAAATGGGAAGGCCCTTTAAAATTAAGTGATTATTTAGAAATACCCAAAGAATTAAAACCTTATTTTAATGATTGGAAAATCTATGTGGTAGATGTTAAAGACATCGATACGAGTAAAATCAAAGATAAACAAACACGTTACTTTATCGAAGCGATACAGAACATGTATAAGGGAAGCTATGATAAGTTGCATCGAAGAATCAAGATGAATAGAAATAACTTTATTTATGCAGCAATTATTACAGGAAGTTTAGATTTAATTAAAGACTTACCAGAAGGAGATGAAATCGATATGTGTGAAGGAATGGAAAGAATGGCAGAAGGATTTAGAAGTGAAGGAAGAAATGAAGGAAAAGTAGAAGAAAAGAGAAATACATTAAAAGAACAATTAATCATTAAATTAGGAGCTGTTTCAAGTCGTTTAGAAGAACAACTTACAAATGCATCACTTGAAAAATTAAATGTATTAACGCGTAATATATTTGATATTACAAGTGAAGAAGATGTTTTAAGAATTATTCATTAAAATAAAAAGAATTCATCTGTTAGAAATAATGGATGAATTCATTTAATTATTTTTTCTAATTGTGTAAGAGCTTTCAATAGTTCACACTATTGTGTTAAAATAATGATAAAGGTGGGATTGAAATGGATGATTTTTTAAGAGAAATACAAACCTCTCTATTTAGAGAATGGATCAATAATCAAAAAAGAGATTATTATCATCTTCATCAAAGTGAAACAGATCCAGATGCAATTATTATAGAAAATGAATATTGTTATAGTTATGTAACATTTAATCCACAATGTATTATTGAATTATGTGTAATGAATAAAAGAACAGATGAAATGGCTTTTTACCTCCATTTTCAATTCAAAACACTTAAACATGCCATTTCTTTGTTTGAAGAAATGGATCAATGTATTAAAAAAATGATTGATCAACCGATCTGTCGACTTTTATTATGTTGTAGTGGTGGAATGACAACAGCTTTTTTTGCAGATAAAATAAAAAATGGTATTAAAGTATTAAATTTAAATATGGAAGTAGCCGCTACTTCTTATCAAAAAATATATAATGTTGCTCAAAACTATGATGTAATTTTACTTGCACCACAGGTATCTTATGTTAAATTACAAGTTGAAAAAGTCTTTAAAAATAAACTTGTTTTAAAAATACCAACACAAATATTTGCTTCCTATAATGTTGGTGCATTGATTACTTTTGTAGAAGAATCTTTAAAACATAAAGAAAATAAATATAATGGTTATGTTGAACCATTAGCTTCAATGATGGAAATAAAGACAAATAAAAATGTTTTAGCGGTATCTATTAACGCTAATGGTGAAAATAGTCATATTTCTTATCGTTTATATAATTCGCATCAAGATATTGTCTTAGATAGTAATATTATTAAAAGTAATATTAAACTTCAAGATGTATTGGATGCTTTGGATACAGTTGTTTTACAAAATGAAATGATTGATGTGATTTCTATTGCTTTACCGGGTGTTATGGTTGAAGGAAATGTTTATTCAGGGATTATAGAAGGTGGTAATCATCAATTAAAAGAACGTTTAGAAAAGAGATATGAAAAAGAAATTTATTTAATTAATGATGTTAATGCAGCAGTTGTTGGTTATTATGCTTCACAAAATGAATATAAATCACTTGCTTTTTTATTTCAACCAATTGGACGTATGGCTGGAAGTGGGATTGTTGTAAATGGACAACTCGTAAGGGGAATGGATCACCTTGCAGGTGAAGTAGCACTGTTACCTTTAAAGCTTTCGGATAGTTATTTAAATCTTGCTAATACTCCAGAAGGAACTTTGGAATTGGTTACTAAAAATATCATGAGTATTATAGCGATTGTATCACCAGAGGCAATAGTTGTTTATAGTGATTTGATTTTAGATAGTCAAGATGTTAGTGATGAAATAAAAAAATCATTGAGTCAATATTCTTTAAAAGTGTATCCAAAGGTTATTAAAGTGGAAAATATTTTAGAATATATATTATTAGGAGCTATGATTTTAAGTGCAAAGGAGTAAGAAAATGAAAATTATTTGGCATGGACATTCATGTTTTGAAATAACAGGAAAAGACGGAACAATTGTTTTTGATCCTTATCAAGCAAATTCAGTTCCGGGATTAAATCCTTTAAAATTGAAGGCAAATCTTGTATTATGTTCTCATGAACATGATGATCATAATGCAAGAAATTGTGTTGAAACAACAGCTAAAGATTTTAAAATAACATGTAGTGAAACGTATCATGATCATCATCAAGGGAGTCGTCGTGGAAAAAATACGATTCATATTGTTGAGTTTGAAGATATGAAGATTGTTCATATGGGAGATATAGGTTGTATGATGGATGATGTTTCAAAACTTAAAAACTGTGATGTTTTGATGATTCCTATCGGTGGCTATTATACAATTGATACCAAAGAAGCTTTAAAATATATTGAACGTATTCAACCACGTATTGTCATACCAATGCATTATCGTAGTCATGAATTTGGTTATGATGTATTATCAACTAATGAAGAATTTATTCAAAAATCATCAAATATTGTTTATGTTGATGATTATTTAGAAGTTCATAAAGAAACAAAAGGACAAACGATTGTATTTAAAAAACCAAGGAATTAATTTTCCTTGGTTTTTGTTGTAATCATTAATAAAAGAATACTTACAAAGATCATAACAAGAGCGATGATAAAGTCATAAATATAAGAGCCAAAGAAATCATAAATATAACCGACCATTGATAATGAAATGGCAGCACCAACATTAGAAGCAAAAGAAATCGTTGGAAATGCCCTTGCATAATTTTTAGTCTTAAAGAAATATTTGGTAAGTAAAGGAACAGCAACAGCTCCTAAAGAATAACATGAACCAAATAAGAAAGCACCAATAATAAGAAGTGTCATAGAACGCCCGATTATTAATAAGACAATTCCTAAAATATTCACTGTAATCATCATTAATGTGGCTTTCATTTCACCAAAATGATCGCTTAAACTTCCAATAACTAATTTAGAAACAATATTACCCATCATTCCTGAAGATAATAAAATCGCACAAGAAGTTAACGGAAAACCTAAAGATTCACCATAACCTGGTAAATGTTGAGTCACACTTGTAATACAACTAATCAACATACCAAAAATGAAGAAAGAAATAAAAGAAACTGACATAAAATGGAATGAAGATGTTGTTTGATTTTGGGCTGTTTCTTGCTTTTCTTGATAACCATAAGGAAGCAATCCCTCATCTTTTGCGTTCATAGAAAATGGATAAAGAACAGCTGGTAAACATAAAAGTAAAAGAATAACCGCTTTTAATAGATATCCCATTTGCCAATTAAAAGAACTAATAATACTTGATAAAACCGGAGAACAAAGCGTTCCACCTAAACCACTAAAACCAAAAGCAATACTTGTCGCAAGTCCATGTTTTTTTTCAAACCAACCATTAATAATGATTGTAATAGGTACGATGGAAAATAGACTTGTCGACATTCCACGAATAGCTCCTAAAATATAAAATGTTAAAGCATTTTTTCCTAGTGCCATAGCGGCAGTTGAAACAACGGCAACAATTACACTGATTGTTAGAATCTTTTTAAAAGAAAATTTTTGATATAATTTTGGTACAAATAATGACATGATAGCAGTTGCTAGCGAAAAAAGTGTCATATGCATTGAAAATGTACCTCTTAACATATGTAAACTTTTTGAAACAGGTGTATAAAAAACACCTGACGAATTAATTGAAATACCAATCGATGCTGCAGCTAAACCACAGCAACAAATTAAAACGGACCAAGGTTTTTTCATAATGTGTCCTCCTTTTCTGATTCTATTGTATAAAGAGATTTTTACAATGTCTAATACTTATAATTAATGTTTTTAATGCTTTTTAAGCATTGAAATAAATGAGATTAAATTGCTTTAATTTTTTAAATAATCGTATTAAAATAGATATCAGTAGGGGGATAAAGAGATGAGATTAGAAAAAGTACTTAAAGAAATGCAAAAAAGACAATTAACACATTTAATTATTAATGATCCATCATCAATTGATTATTTAATCAATTATAAAAATAATCCAGGTGAAAGAATGTATTTACTTCTTTTATCAAGCGATGGACATCATAAATTATTTATGAACAATTTATTTTATTTAGATCATAAACTTGATATTGAACAAGTATGGTATAGTGATACAGATAATTATCTTCAATTACTTGCAGATGAATTTGATGGAGCATGTTCTATTGGAATCGATAAGAACTTTCCAGCAAGATTCTTAATTCCTTTAATGAATTTAGTAGATGAATGTCATTTTGAATTAGGATCTGAATGTGTTGATCGTGTGAGAATGATCAAAGATGAAAAAGAACAACAACTCATGATAGAAGCTTCAAAAATCAATGATTTAGTTGTCGATGAAGTCATTAATATTTGTGCTAAAGGTAATTTGACAGAAGAAGAAGTTTCTAAACAACTTGAAGGAATTTATCAAAAACATGGTTGTGTAGGAAATTCTTTTGAACCAATTGTTGCCTATGGTAAAAATGGAGCAGATAATCATCATAATGGAGATGATAGCCGTTTAAAAGCTGGTGACAGTATTGTTATTGATATTGGTGGTTTGTATAAAGGTTATTGTAGTGATATGACAAGAACTGTTTTCTATAAAGAAGTATCACCAAAACAAAAAACAGTTTATGAACTTGTGTTAAAAGCACAAAAAGCAGCAGAAGCAATGATTAAACCTGGTGTTAGACTTTGTGATATCGATAAATGTGCCAGAGATATCATTGCGGAAGGTGGTTATACGGTTGAATTTAACCATCGTTTAGGACATTTCATTGGACGTGACGTTCATGAATGGTGTGATGTTTCACAAAACTTTGATTTAGAAGTTCAAGAAGGAATGACTTTTTCTATTGAACCGGGTGTTTATTTACAAGGTGAATTTGGAGTTCGAATCGAAGATCTTGTACTTGTTACAAAAGATGGATGTAAGGTCTTAAATAGTTATCCAAAAGATTTAAGAATTATTGGTAATGACTAATAAAAAGCATAGGTTAGATAGTCTAATCTATGTTTTTTAAATACTCTAAAAATCAATCAAGTGTTTTAGAATGATTTTGATGATACAAAGCACCACTTTCCTCTAAAAGACCAAGAATTAATTTATTAGATCATTTAAAACAACTTCATGTAGAATTTACTTTAGAAAGTAAAGTTATCAAAATTAATCAAGATGCAAGTAAAGTTGTGACGCTAAAAAAGCTATTTTTGAAGCTACTCAACTTGCTTTGGAACTTTAGAAAGGGTAAACCCTTTCTTTTCTTTTTCAAATTATGAAAATAGCATCATCTTTAAAAAATTATGTTAGAATGTATTTTACGATTAAGGAGGAAGAAATATGTCATTAAAAGCAAAATATAATTTTTTACATTTATTTTATTGGTTTACTGGATGTTGTATTAATGGTTTCATTGCCGTTTTCTTACAATCAAAAGGTTTATCAAATACGGAAATTGGAATTGTGACAGGTGGTTCTTGTGTTGCTACAATTTTTCTATCACCATTTATGTCATCTTTAATTTCTAAAATTAAAGGAATGACAATCAAAAAATTAATGACATTTTTAATGTTAACAACAGTTTTGTTATATATTGTGATGGCTTTTTTACCAATACCAGCCTTTTTAGTTATGATTTTCTATGTCATCATGTATGCATTAAATATGTCAACAGTACCTATGCTTACGATGATAGCAATGAATTATATCAATGAAGGAACATATGTTAACTTTGGACTTGCGCGTGGAATTGGTTCAGCTTCGTGGGCGACAAGTGCTTTGATTTTTGGACAAGTCGTTTCATTTTTAGGAGCTAATATTTTATCAATTGCCTACTGTGTCTTTGCCTTTGTGACGTTATTTATTTTATATCATTTACCTGAATCAAAGATTACAAAAACAAAAACAGAAGAAGTTCAAGAAGAAGGCTCTGTTGTTACTGTTATTAAAAAATATAAAATCTTCTTTTTCTTACTTTTAGGTTTTTGCTTTATGTTTTCTGGAGCAACAGCGATCGGTACTTATTTAATTAATATTGTTAAAAGCTTAGGTGGAAATACGTCACTTTATGGGGTGGCTATGTTTGCTATGGCCTTTAGTGAATTACCAGTCATGATGACTGTACCAAAACTTATGAAGAAATTTAATAGTGTGACCCTTATTTTAGTGGCTTCTATTTTCTATATTTGTCGTAACTATACCATTGGATTAGCACCAAATCTTATTGTTTTAATTATTGGAATGATGTTCCAAGGACTTTCTTATGGATTATTTACAGGGGTTATTACTTACTATGTTACTTATAACCTAGATACCCAAGATCAAATGTCAGGACAAACAATGATTGGTATTATGACATCAGGAATTGGGTCAACTTTAGGAAATGTTCTAGGTGGTATTTTACAAGATACGATAGGTTTAAATGCGTTATTCACTTTTGTTTATTTAATGACAGCTCTTGGGGCCGTTATTATCTTTATTTGTAAATTTGTAAGTCTAAAAGTCAAAAAATAACTTGCTTTTACTTAAAGACTTTGATACTATCAAGATGTTGAATGAGGGAGTAGTACACGTCTTAAGACGCGGTTTGTCAACATCATGGCGTAAGCCTGGCAAATCTTAAAGAACGAGACTCATGCATAAGTTTTTTATGCATGGGCCTCTTTTATTTTAGGAAGAAAGGAATTTGGTATGAGTTTATTTATTGAAATCTTTTTGATTGGGGTAGGTCTTTCGATGGATGCTTTTGCAGTATCTATTTGTAAAGGTTTATCAATGAAAAAGGTAAAAAAGAGAGATGTTTTTATTATTGCATTATTCTTTGGAGGCTTTCAGGCTTTAATGCCTTTTATTGGATGGTTTTTAGGAAAAGGTTTTGAAAGTTATATTACAAGTATTGATCATTGGATTGCTTTTATTTTATTAGGTATTATTGGTGGTAAGATGCTTATTGATGGAATTAAAGCAGAAGATGATGAAGAAACAGGAGAATTTAAGTTAGATTTAAAGGAATTATTTTTACTTGCGATTGCAACATCAATTGATGCTTTAGCAGTAGGAATTACGTTTGCTTTTTTAGATTATCCAATTGTGGAATGTATGAGTATTATTGGTTGTACAACTTTTATTATTTCTTTTATTGGTGTTTATATTGGTAAGATTTTTGGGTCAAAATATGAACATAAAGCAGAAATTGCTGGTGGGATTATTTTAATTGTGATTGGTTTAAAAATTTTATTAGAACATTTAGGTCTATTTTAAAGGAGAGAAAGTTATGACAAATGTATTTATATCATTATTAGTTCTTATTATTGGTTTCATTCTATTAATGAAAGGAGCAGATTTCTTTGTAGAAGGAAGTTCTTCTATTGCCACAAGATTTCATATTCCTTCATTAATTATCGGTTTAACAATTGTGGCTATGGGAACAAGTTTACCTGAATGTGCTGTCAGTATTACAGCTTCGATGGATGGAAATAATGCTTTAGCGGTAGCGAATGCCGTAGGTTCTAATATTTTTAATTTAATGGTTGTTTGTGGTATTTCTGCTCTATTTGTACCGATTGCAGTGCAAGTAAATACGCTTAAAAGAGAATTTCCATTTTCTGTTTTATGTGCTATTTTATTAATGATCTTAGGTTATTTTGGGATGATCTTAGGACATATTGATGGAATTGTTCTTTTGATTTTATTTGTAGGATATATTGTTTACATGATTGTTTCGGCTAAAAAAGCCATGAATACATATCAAGAGGAAGAAGAAATTAAAGTTATTTCAATGGGATTAAGCTTAGTTTATATTGTTGGTGGAGCAATCGCTATTAAATTTGGTGGAGATTTTGTAGTAGATAGTGCTTCTAATATTGCTTTATCTTTAGGAATGTCACAAAATTTAGTCGGTCTTACCATTGTTGCTCTTGGAACTTCTTTACCAGAACTTGTTACTTCAATGGTAGCTGCTAAAAAAGGTGAAGTAGATATGGCTCTTGGAAATGTTATTGGTTCAAATGTTTTTAATATTTTATTTGTTTTAGGTGTTGCAGCAACAATTAGTCCAATTACTTTTATCTTTGAAAATATTATTGATATTCTTATTTTAACAATTTTTTCTTTAATAGTTTTATATTTTGGATTTACGAAACATAAAATTGATCGTAAAGAAGGAATTATTATGCTTCTTCTTTATGTTGCTTACTTAGCCTATATCATTATACGTTAGAGAGCGTTGCTCTCTTTTTTTGTTGCTAAAAGAAAGAAAAACAATTAGAATAAAAGCATTGAAAAAGGGGTAGAAGCATGAAAAAAATAGTATTTTTAGATATAGATGGAACATTAGTCACACCAAATTATCCTTTATCAGATTTTGTAAAAAAAGGAATAAAAAAAGCAAGAGAAAATGGACATTTGATTTTTTTATGTACAGGAAGAAATCGTGTCGGTATTGAAAGTATTATGTCAGATGATTTTGATGGTTGTATTTGTTCAGCGGGTGGTTATCTTGAAATTAAAGGGGAAATGATTGAAACAACTTATTTAGATAAAGAAGAAGTTGAACAAGCAAGAAAAGTTTTTGAGCAAAATCATATTCTTTATAATTTAGAATCAACTTATATGACTTTTGCGAGTGAAGAATTACGACATTACTTTGCACATGCTCTGTTAGGTGATGAAGGAACAAATTCAGAATTTGAAAGATTAAAAGAACAACAAAAGAAAGAATATCATATGATTGATATAAGCAAATATCAAGATCAAGGAATTCATAAACTTTGTTTTATTGCTTTTAATAGAGAAGATATTGAAAAAACAAAAATATTCTTACCAAATTACCATTTTATTGTTCATGAAATGTTTAGCCAACATTCTATCAATGGTGAAATCATCAAAAAAGGAATGGATAAGGGGCTTGCTATTAAAAAGATTGTTGAAACACTTCATATGAAAATGGAAGATACGATTGCTTTTGGTGACAGTATGAATGATTATGAAATGTTACAAGTTTGCAATTATGGTGTAGCAATGAATAATGCTTGCCAAGAGTTAAAAGCAAGTGCCGATAACATTTGTGAAAGTGTTGAAAATGATGGTGTGTATTATGAAATGGAAAGGTTAGGATTGTTTGAATGTTTGGATTAGGAACACTTGTTAATACCATAGCTGTTGTTGCAGGTGGTATTATTGGATTATTGTTTAAAAATGGTTTAAAAAATAGGTATCAAGAAACGATTATGCAAGGAATTGGTTTAGCGGTTTTGTTTGTTGGTATTTCAGAGGCGATGACAGGGATGTTAAAGATTTCTAAATCAATAATAGAGTCAACAGGATCTTTAATTCTTGTTTTGTCTTTATGTTTTGGGGCTTTAATAGGAGAATTTATTAATATTGAAAAAAGAATTGAACAATTTGGTTTTTATTTAAAAAGTAAAGTAAAAAGTAATGATTCTAAATTTATTGAAGGTTTTGTTTCAACTTCACTTGTTATATGTGTAGGGGCCATGGCTATTGTGGGTTCTTTTCAAGATGGTTTGTTACATGACCCAAGTGTATTGATTTCAAAAGCCGTAATGGACTTTGTAATCGTTATGATCTTTGCTTCAACACTTGGGGTTGGAACAATTTTTTCCGCAATTCCTATTTTTGTTTATCAAGGATTGCTGACAGTCTGTGCTTCTTTTCTAGCACCTTATTTTACGACAACAATGATTTCTAATATTTCTTTTGTGGGTTCGGTTTTAATATTTGCGGTAGGGACAAATTTATGTTTTCATACAAAAATTAAAGTAGGCAATCTTTTACCAGCGGTATTAATGCCCTTGTTATTAGCACTTTTTATGTAAGTGCTTTTTTTGTTTGCTTGTCAATTGTCTAAAAATAATGTACGATAATAACGTTTGAAGAAGGGGGAAATTTATGTTAGACAAGTTTTTTAAGTTAAGTGAAAAAGGCACTACAGTAAAAACTGAAATTTTAGCTGGTGTGACAACATTCTTAGCAATGGCTTATATTTTAGCAGTCAACCCAGCAATGCTTGGTGAAACGGGAATGTCTGTTCAAGGGGTATTCCTTGCGACTGCTATTGCTTCTGCTGTAGCTACCATTATTATGGGACTTGTTGCAAACTATCCAGTGGCTTTATCTGCTGGTATGGGTGTGAATGCTTTATTTACTTATACAATTTGTTTTGGTATGGGCTTATCTTATAAAGGAGCCTTAGCCTGTGTTTTTGTCTCAGGTATTATTTTCTTAGTTATTTCTATTACAGGAATTAGAACAATGATTATTAATGCTATTCCTGCACAACTTAAATTAGCAATTGGGGCAGGTATTGGTTTCTTTATTGCTTTCATTGGTCTAAAAAATGCAGGTATTATTGTCGCAAATGAATCAACATTTGTTGGTCTTGGTAACTTACAAGAACCAACAGTTATTTTAGCAGTAGTTGGTATTTTAATTACTTTATTACTTTTAACTAAAAATGTTCCTGGAGCTGTTTTCTATGGTTTAGTTGTTACAGCTGTTGTGGGAATTATTGCTGGAGTTTGTGGTGTTAAAGGAATGCCAGAAATTCCAACTGCAGTTATTTCATTTGACTTTGATTTTTCATTAGTAGGAGCATTTGCTTCAGGACTTGGAGAATTAACTTCACATCCACAATGTTATGTAGCAATCTTCTCATTATTATTCGTTGACTTCTTTGATACTGCAGGAACTTTAGTTGCTGTATGTAACAGAGCAAACTTAGTTGATGAAACTGGAAATCCAGAAAACGTGGATCGTGCTTTATTAGCTGATTCAATCGGTACAGTTATTGGCTCTATTGCTGGAACTTCAACTGTTACATCATTCGTTGAATCAACTTCAGGTGTTGAAGTAGGGGGAAGAACTGGTTTAACTGCGGTTACTACTGGGGTATGCTTCTTATTATCTGTTTTCTTTTCACCATTGCTTTCATGCGTTACAAGTGCAGTGACAGCGCCAGCGTTAATTATTGTTGGTATTTTAATGGCACAACAATTAAAAGGAATTGAATGGGATAATCTTGTTTATGCAGCAAGTGGATTCATGACAGTTATTTTTATGATCTTAGCTTATTCTATTTCAAATGGTATTGCTATTGGATTTATTACATATACCGTTTCTATGATTGGTGTTGGTAAAATTAAAGAAATTAAACCAATCGTATGGATCTTAGATATCTGTTTTATAATCTTTTTAGTATTCTTACCAAAATAGTCAAGAAGTGAGTTTTACGCTTAGGTGTAAGACTCTTTTTTTATTTAAATGAAAAGGATGTACAAAACACCCTTTTCACTATGATGGAGTTAGAGTATAAGCTTATATGCCTCCTGGACTACGGAAAGTCATATGTGCTTGTGCTCTTGAAATTTCATAGTTAACACTATGAATATCTCTGGATAAATCATGAAGTTCTTTTGTTTTTAAGTAAGTTTCTTTGCTTTCTTTACCTTTATTTTTTCTATCTTGGATAAATAAATAAAGATAAATTCCAATAATGATAATCAAAATAGGAACTACTAAATAAATAAGCTTCATAGATATCACCTCTTTATTTCACTATAGCATCGTTGTATGAAAATATCTTGTATTAATCAATGTTTTTGATTTCCTATCAAAGTAATATCCCCAAACAGATCCTAACTTATAAAACTGAATAAAGATCAATAATAAACATAATATCAAGACAAAATACCAGCTTAGAATCTTCTATTGCATATAATAATAAAAAAAGAGCCGTGATTGGCTCTAATATTATTATGCTTTACATTCAGCGTTTCCTAATTCATTACCTTCATTGAAGTTACGTGCATTTTCCATTGTAACAACAGCGATTGCTTGTAAAGCTTCACGAGTAAAGAATGCTTGGTGACTTGTTAAAACAAGTTGAGGGAACATTTGTAAACGAGCTGTGATATCGTTTGTAATAGCAACATCACTTTTATCTGTATAAACGTTATTATCTTCACCTTCATATACGTCTAAAGCAACAGCATGGAATTTACCTTGTTTTAATGCTCTGATTAATGCTTCAGGATCAATGATAGGTCCTCTGCTTGTATTAACTAACATAACTGTATCTTTCATTAAAGCGATTGTTTCATCGTTAATTAAATGATAAGTTCCATTATCTCCCATAATTAATGGACAGTGTAAAGAAATTAAATCAGCTCTCTTTAATAATTCTTCTTTACTTACATAAGTTAATAAACCTTCATCAACTAATGCTTGGTTAGGATAAGCATCCCATCCTAAAACTGTCATACCATAACCTTTACAAATTCTAGCCATACATTGACCGATTTTACCAGTACCCATGATACCAGCAATTTTATTATGTAGGTCTAAACCTAATAAACCACTTAAAGCAAAGTTATTATCTTTAACTTTTGTATAAGCTTTGTGTAAACGACGGTTTGCTTCTTGTAGAATTGCCATTGCATGTTCAGCAACTGCATATGGTGAATAAGCAGGAACACGTAAAACTGTAATTCCACATTCTTTTGCAGCTTGTAAATCAACATTGTTGAATCCAGCACAACGTAATAAGATTAATTTAACACCACATTCATGTAATTTTTCAACAACTGGTCTTGAAGCGTTATCGTTAACGAAGATACATACAGCATCATAACCTTGAGCTAAACCAGCAGTTTCAGGTCCTAATTGAGAATCAAAATATTTGATATCTGAATTGTAAGTTCCTTGACCTTTATCTTTTACTAATTCACTAAAGAAAGTTCTGTCATAATCTTTAGTTCCAAAGAATGCGATTTTTAAAACATTTACAGGTTTCTTTTCTTCAAAGGCACCATGTAATAATTCTTCGATTGCTTTTGCTGCAACTTCTTCGTCATCACCATCGATATCAACTCTTAAAGTATCACCTTTTTTAGCACCTAATGCTAAGATTTGAAGAACGTTATCTCCATCAGCAACTTTTTCATCTAAGTAAATTCTTACTTGGCTTTTGAAATTCACGCAACATTGAGCAAGCAATGCAGCAGGTCTTGCGTGAATACCTAATGTGTTATTAACTACATAACTAATTTCTTTCATTTTAAATCTCCTCCATTTTGCAAGACCATTTTAGCACAAAAAATATGAGAATAAAGAAGAAATTGAGAAAAATTACAAAAGTAATGGAAATTTTATAAAATATCACTATAATAGGTTTGTCAAGAGGGGGGAAAATAATGCTAATTATTAATTTTATCTTAGGTTTATTACCTATTATCTGGTTAGTAATCGCTTTATGTGGTTTAAAATGGCCAGGATATAAGGCTGCTTTAGGTGCCTTAATTATTGCTGCGGTTGAAGCATTAACATATTTTGGATTCTCTATGTCAGATACATTAACTTCTGTTTTAGAAGGTTTTGCATTTGCAATGTGGCCAATTGTTATCGTTATTATTGCAGCAGTTTTTACGTATAACTTATCTTTACGTACAGGATCAATCGATATGATTAAAAAATTACTTACAAGTGTATCCGCTGATAAACGTATCTTAGTTTTATTAATCGGATGGTCATTTGGTGGATTTATGGAAGCAATGGCTGGATTTGGTACAGCAGTTGCGATTCCAGCAAGTATGTTATGGGTTTTAGATTTTGATCCAATTCTAGCATGTCTTGTTTGTTTAGTTGCCAATGCAACACCAACACCATATGGTTCAATTGCTATTCCTACAGTAACACTTGCCACAAACTTAGGTTTAGAAAATAACTTAATCGCTTTTGCAACTTCTTGTGCTTTAAGTGTATTAATTATTTTAACACCATTTGTGATGGTTTATATTTTAGGAAAAAGTACAAAAGGAAAAGGTTCTGCCTTTAAAGGTATTGTACCTGTTGTTTTAGTTTCAGGATTATCTTTCTTAATTCCGGAAATGGTTGTTTCATATTTTGTCGGTGCTGAACTTGCGGGGGTTGCAGCTTCAGTTATCTCATTAGTATGTACAATTTTAGCTAGTATGAAATTTACAAATCCAGACGCTATTCCTGATGAATATCGTTTAGAAGTAAAAAAAGGAAGTCCTTTAAAAGTAGGAAAAACTTTACAAGCATTATCACCATTTATTTTAATCTTTGTTGTTTTATTACTTACAAGTAATTTAGTACCACCAATTCATGATGCGTTATCATCATTTGCGACAAGTGTAAAAATTTCTACATACAAAAATGCAAGTATGACAACATTTACATGGATCAATACACCAGGTGTCTTAATTATTTTATGTGCAATCGTTGGTGGATTTATCCAAAAAGCAAAAGTATCAGAAATGGTTGCTGTCTTTATTGCAACATTAAAACAAATGATGTTTACAATTCTTACAATGTTATTCATTTTAGCAACAGCACGTGTTATGCAATATTCAGGAATGATTGCTGCCGTTGCCGCTTTATTTTCAGTGTTTGGACCTGTTTATCCATTTTTTGCCCCAATGTTAGGAGCTTTAGGAACATTCGTTACAGGATCAGGTACAAGTTCAAGCGCTTTATTTGGATCAGTTCAAATGTCAACTGCTGCAAGTATTGGTGCTAATAAATATTGGCTTGTTGCCGCAAACAGCTTAGGTGTTGCTACTGGTAAAATGATGGCACCACAAAGTATTGCTATTGGATTAGTCGCTGTTGATGAAGCGGGTAGAGATGGAGAATTACTTAAAAAAGTATTACCATATGCTGCTTTATTCATTATTACTAGTGCACTCGTATGTTTCTTTGGACAATACGTATGGGCAATCTTTGGAATTGCTTAAATTAAAAATAAATGATTTAGGAAGTATCTGTAAAAAGATACTCCTTTTTTTTGTGAAAAGTTATAAATCTATGCAATGAGGAATACTATTTTATAATTTTATATGATGAGTTTTTTTGTTTTTATCAAGAAAATGACAAAAAAACATACAATGTCATGAGGTGATTTTACATGTTAAAAAAAGGATTATGTTTATTAATAGGGATCATGATGCTTTTTTGTCAAATCAATGTTGTTCATGCAACAAATCTTGCAAGTGGGGCAGAAAGTGCAATTTTGATTGATGCTCAAAGCCAACAAGTTTTGTATCAAAAAAAGGCAAACAAAAAACTTTATCCGGCTTCAACAACAAAGATTATGACGATGATTTTATTATTTGAAGCAATTCAGGAAAAGAATTTGAAATGGGATGATGTTTTAACGTGTTCAGCTTATGCATCAAGCATGGGAGGAAGTCAGGTCTATCTTGAAGAAAATGAAACGATGAGTGTTTTTGAACTTTTTAAATGTATTGCGATTGCTTCAGCGAATGATGCCTGTGTTGTGGTGGCTGAAAATATTGCGGGAAGTCATGAAGAATTTGTTTCCATGATGAATGAAAAAGCAAAAGCATTAAAACTCAAAAATACACATTTTACCAATTGTACAGGATTACATGATACCAATCATTATACCTGTGCTAAAGATCTTTCAACTATGGCAGCTTATCTGCTTCAAATCGGTGGAACAAAACTCTTATCTGTCACATCTCTGTATGATAGTTATGTCCGTGAAAAAACAAAACAAAAGTTTTGGCTTGTAAATACCAATAAGCTTTTGAAACAATATCCAGGGGTGGATGGCTTAAAAACAGGTTTTACCAAAGAAGCGGGTTATTGTATTGTCACAACATGTAAGAAAAAGGATTTAAGATTAATTGGTGTTGTCATGAATGAAGATAAGCCCCAAACACGGAATGAAGATATGAAGGGATTATTGAATTTTGGTTTTTCCAAATATCAACAAGTTATACTTTATAATAAAGGAGAAATTATTGATACTGTTAAAGTAAAAGATATGGTTGAACAAAAGATCAATGTAGTAAGTCATAAGAATCTTTATTATCTTCATGAAAAAACAAATCAAAAAAAACTTAAAAAGAAAATAGTCTATGGTTCTTTGCAATTACCAATTGATCAAAAGAGAAGTATTGGAAAACTGATTTTATGTAATAATGGTAAAGCTGTCGCAACTTATCCTTTATATAGTGAAAAAAATGTTAAAAAAATGAGTTTTTTAGATAAATTACTAAGAGTCTATCAATCGTTGATTTAGGCTCTTTTTTTGTGATTTGTTCTAGTTTTGTCGAATCTATTTTTTTTATTTTTAAGATGAGATAAGATGCTTTTAAGGAGATGAGAAAATGGAAAATAAAATGGAATATGAAATAAAAGAAGAAACATTGGTGGTCTATTTTTATGGTGAAATAGATGGCTCTAATGTTTCTTTGTATCGTAATAAGCTCAATGTTATTTTAGCGATGAATGAGGATGATGTTATTTTTGATTTTAAACATACGACATTTATTGATAGTGCTGGGGTTGGTCTTGTTTTAGGTAGGTATCAACAACTATCCAAAGAAGGAAGAAAATTAGCGGTAAGTCGTTTATCAAATACAGCTTATAAAGTTTTTGAATTAAGTGGTTTGTTTGAAATTATAGAATATTTAAAGGAGGTTCAAAGATGACCAATGAAATGACGCTTTCTTTTAGCGCAACTTTAGAAAATGAACCTTTTGTAAGAACATGTATTGCCTCTTTTGTGATTTGTTTAAATCCTACGGTAGATGAAATTGTAGAAATTAAAACGATTGTAGGAGAAGCAGTTTCTAATGCCATCATTCATGGTTATAACGGTGATAAAGGCTGTCTTGTAAAAGTTAAAGCTTATATCGAAGATGATTTGCTTACAATCTATGTCATTGATAAAGGACAAGGTATTCAAGATATTGAAAAAGCAAGACAACCGATGTTTACTTCTAAAAAAGAATTAGAACATGCTGGAATGGGACTTAGTATTATTGAAGCATTATGTGATGAAATGACAATCGAATCTTCTTTAGAATTAGGAACTCAACTCATAATGAAAAAAAGAATTGTTCATGAATAAAGAAGCTGTTTTAAACAATATTCAATTAGCACAACAAGGGGATGAAACAGCTAAGGAATTAATTGTTAAAAATAATTTAGGTTTAGTTTGGTCGATTGTTCATCGTTTTAAGAATAATTATTATGATAAAGAAGATCTTTTTCAAATTGGTTGTATTGGATTAATGAAAGCTATCAATAATTTTGATGTTCATTATGGTGTACAATTTTCTACCTATGCTGTGCCAATCATTATGGGTGAAATTAAACGGTATTTTAGAGATGATGGAACCATTAAGGTTTCTCGTTCTTTAAAAGAACTGAATATTAAAATCAATAAAACCAAAGAAAAACTAACGGTTCTTTATGGAAAAGAACCAACTGTTAAAGATATCGCAGATGAATTAGAGGTGGATGTTATGGATGTTATTGAAGCTGTTGATGCTTCTTATTATCCAACCTCTTTATCAGAACCAATCTATGAAAAAGATGGTTCAACAATTTCAATGGAAGAAAGAATCGAAGATAAGCGACATGCTATGTGGTTTGAAAAGATAGCTTTAAGCATGGAAATAGATAAATTAGATGAAAAAGAAAGACTTATTCTCTATTTACGTTATCAACTTGATTTTAATCAAGAAAAAGTTGCACAAAGACTTCATATTTCTCAAGTACAAGTATCTCGATTGGAAAAGAAAATCATCACAAAGTTAAGAAATCATTTGAATGAAAAGGATTAAGTGATATAATTCATTCAGGTGATTTTATGGATGAAAAGAAAAATAGTGAAGTATCAATTTTGTTGGAATATGTAAAAGTCATTGTTTTAACGATGATTGCAACTTTTATTTTGTTACAATTCATACAAGTATCAAGAGTAAATGGATCAAGTATGGAAAATACGTATTTTCAAAATAATATTGTTTTAATAGATAAAGTGTTTTATAAAAGACAACAACCGAAAAGAAATGATATTATTATTGTGGATTATGATGATGGTTTAGAAGATACTTTGATTATTAAAAGAGTGATTGCTGTTAGTGGGGATCATTTAGATATTGTTAATAATGAAGTTTATATTAATGGTAAAAAATTGAAAGAAAATTATATTAAAGAAAAGATGGATACAGAAGATCTTTCAATCGATATTCCAAAAGGAAAAGTGTTCGTGATGGGGGACAATCGTAATCATTCTCTTGATTCTCGTAAGTTAGGTTATTTTGATTTTAAGGATGATGTCATTGGAAAAGTCTTTTTTAAGATTCCTTTTTAGGGGTCTTTTTTTTGTATAAATATGTAATAATAAAATCTCTATATAATAAATAAATATCAATTGTATAATTTTAAGTAAAAAATTAACAAAATAAGCAATATTTTTGCTGTTTTTATTTTGCTTGTAAAAAATTTTATGGTAAGATAATGTCAATCAATAAGGAAATGTGTGGGGAATCTTATTGGTGGAAAGGATGATAAAATGTCATATAAATTTAAAATTATTAGAGGAAATGCAATTCTTAACTTTTCAGAAGAATACTGTCAATCACGTTGTGAGTTGATTGAAAGTGAATCTTTCGCTCGTGTACTTAAAGGATACGTACACGATATTAAAAGAAAGAAAACAACAGCTTATGAATACTTGAGAGAAGTTCAAAAAGAAAGTATTGATATTGTTGATGATTTAAGAACGGTTTTTAGATTATTACTCGTTATGGATCCAAAGGAATTAGCTTCAATTTATCCTAAATTTGCACCTTATTTTAGAGATATGGATGAATTTACACAAGTAATTGAAGATATTTACTTATTCTGGCGTCGTTTACAACGTTATAGTGTGGTTTATAACGAAGAATCAAGAGGGGGATATCAAAACGTTCAATTCGCTGATGCACAAGTAAACTTTGAAGCGCTTGTTTTATCAGTTTATCGTTCAATTAAAAATAAATGTATTGGAAAAGCAGAAAATGTTTTACGTCAAATTACTGCTGGTGTCAATGCAGGGTTACGCGTTTCAAACATGCGTTCATTTTTACCTTATGAATATCGTTGCTTAGACAATATTCCATTTATTGAATCGGTTATTATTCATCCACCTTTTATTACTTATTCAAAACGTAATAAAAGAGATGGGGTTTTCCCTGAAACAAAGAAAAACCCAATTGAAGATTTAAAATTTGATCCAGAACAATGGTTCTGTTATCCAGCAAAAGTTGGAGATTTGTTATGCTATGTTTATTTCAATGTTGCGTATATGGCACAAGGGGTTACTTTATGTAACTTATTCCAATTAGCAAATGAAGAAGAATATCGTAATAGAAAACCAGATATGATTTATGTTTATGGTTATGAAGATGGTAAAAAACATCAATATTTCTATCAAGATGATGAAAATGATATGATGGTTGCTTTACTTTCAGCAAACGATGAATTTGATTATTTCGGTTATATGAAGAAAATGATGCTTACATTACACAATGTAAGAAAAATCAATAAAAAACAACTTCCAATTCATGGGGCAATGGTTCAAATCACTTTACAAAGTGGAGAAACAAAAAATATCGTTGTTATGGGTGATAGTGGAGCTGGTAAGTCTGAAACAATTGAACAAATTAAAGTTTATGGAGCAGCTTATATTAGAGATTTAATTACTGTCTATGATGACATGGGGTTATTATCATTAGACGAAAAAGGTACAGTTAAAACATCAGGTACAGAAATTGGTGCTTTCGTAAGACTTGATGATTTAGATGCTGGATATAGTTTCAAGGAATTAGATAGATCTGTCTTTATGAATCCAGATAAAGTCAATGCTCGTATCGTTATTCCAATTACAGAATATAAAGATGTTGTCGCAAAACATGATGTTGATATGTTCTTATATGCAAACAACTATGAAGAAAAAGGAGACTCATTAAGTTTCTTTGATAATGTTGATGATGCTCTTAAAGTCTTTAGAGCTGGTAATCGTATGGCTAAAGGAACAACAACTGAATATGGTTTAGTAGGAAGTTATTTTGCTAACCCATTTGGTCCTGTACAAAGACAAGATCAATGTGAACCATTATTACAAGATTATTTCCAACGTATGTTTGATCAAGGAGTTAAAGTGGGTCAATTACGTACACGTTTAGGAATTAAAGGAAATGAACATAATGGTCCTAAAGAAGCAGCTACAGAAATTTTAAAATATATTACTGGTGAAAAAGAATTAAAAACATTAGAAGATGATGAATAATCATCTTCTTTTTTTATATTTTATAATATGGAGAAGAAAAAACGTTGGTTAATTAATTTTTTATATTATGGAATCTTTTTTTGCTTAGGAAGCATCATTCTTTATTTATTATTTAAGAAATGTTTGATTGTTGTTTTAAGTTATTTAACTGCTATTTTATTAAGACCTTGTATTGATTTGATCTTAAAAAAACTGCATATTAAAAATAAAATAATCTCAACAATCATGACAATAATGATCTTTATCTTTTTATATATTTGTTTCTTTCTTTTTGTTTTCTTTTCATGTCTTTTCTTTATTAAAACACTTTCATTTCTACCAAATTTTATTGAAAATCTTTATCAAGAACTTCTTAGTCATCAATATCTCATTTCTTTTTTTACACAATTTTACCAACAAATCCAAACGATTATTCAAAATATACTTTCAACAAGTATTCATTATTTATTATCACTTGCGATGAATATGGTTCATTTTATGGCTTGTCTTTTTATTCATTTCTTTTTAACTTTACTTTTTTTATTTCATCAACCTTTTTTTCAAAGAAAAGAAGAAAGTCTTTATACAACACTTATATCTTCTTTTACAGAAACTTTTTTTATCATTATAAAAACATATAGTATTTTATTTATTATCACATTTATAGGGCTTTATTTAGGCTTTTGTATTATTGGTATCAAACAAGCATTAAATCTTTCCTTTTTTATTGCATTCTTTGACTTTTTTCCAGTCTTAGGAATTGAAATGATTATGTTTCCTTGGATTATTACTCTTGCTTTATTAAATCAAATATCTCTTTCAATAAAACTATTAATTCTTTATGGTGTTATTGCATTTATCAGAAATATTTTAGAACCACATCTTTTATCTAAAGAAATCAAAATACCCGCTCTCTACATGTTTGTTGCTATGTATTTGTTTATGAAATTAATTGGTATGTGGGGACTTATTGTTGCACCATTTGTATTATTGATTTTTAATAACATAAAGCAAAAAAGAAATCTCACAGAGATTAAAAAAATAATTAAAAAAAGTCTTTGAAATCTTTTGAGATTTTGTTATAATTGTCATGCAACAGTGTCTAGGATATGCGAATACTCAACGTATAGCTTGGATATTGCCAAGAAATTAACATACGGAGGATAAATGAAATGTTAACAAAACAAGAAAAACAAGCTATCATGAAAGAATATGCTACTAAAGAAGGAGATACAGGTTCTCCAGAAGTACAAATCGCTGTATTAACTGCAGATATCAACAAATTAAATGGTCACTTCAAACAACATCCAAAAGATAAACACTCAAACAGAGGTTTATTAAAGAAAATTGGTAGAAGAAGAGATTTATTAAAATACTTAAAAAATAAAGATATCGAAAGATATGCTTCTTTAGTAAAAAGATTAGGATTAAGAAGATAGTTAAAAAAGCGCTTAAGCGCTTTTTTTATTGGAAGAATACATATAAAAAACTCTATGATTATTTCATAGAGTTTGTGTTTTTATTCAACTGTAACGGATTTAGCTAAGTTACGAGGTTTATCAACGTCACAACCTTTAAGACCAGCTGCATAGTAAGCAATTAATTGTAAAGGTACAGCAACTAAAACAGATTGTAGAATAGGATCAACATCTGGTAAGATGTATGTTTCTTTAACGTTTCCTACTTCTTGTCCTGCGATTGTAAATAAGATAACATTTGCTCCACGAGCAATTGTTTCTTGAATGTTAGAAATTGTTTTAGCAGCGATATTTGGCTGAGTTGCTACAGCAATAACTAAACTTCCTTGTTCAATTAAAGCAATAGGTCCATGAAATAATGCACCAGCAAGATATGCATCTGTATGAACATCAGAAACTTCTTTTAATTTTAAAGCACCTTCTAAAACAGTAGCATAGTCTAAACTTCTACCAATATAATAAGCATCTTTTAAATCTTTTAAATAAGAAGCGTAATGTTCAAATGTTTTTTCATCTTTTAAGATGTTTTCAATATGTTGAGGTAATGAAGCAATACCTTCAATAATACGTTTATAATCTTCATTTTCATTTCCTAAAGCTTGAGAAATATACATACCAAGTAATAATAAGACAATTAATTGAGTTGTATAAGCTTTTGTTGAAGCAACGGCAATTTCAGGCCCTGCACATGTATAAATTGTATGATCAGCTTCACGAGAAATAGATGATCCTAAAACGTTAGCAACGGCAATAGTTGTACATCCTTTTTCTTTAGCTAAACGTAAGGCAGCCATTGTATCAGCTGTTTCTCCTGATTGAGAAACAAAGACACACATTGTTTTTTCATCAACGATCGGATCACAGTATCTAAATTCACTAGCAACTTGAGTAAAAGTAGGGATTCCTGTTAATCTTTCTAAAATGTTTGCCCCTGAAAGACAAGCATGATAAGCTGTTCCACAAGCAACAAAGTAAGCTTTGTTGAAAGTTTTGAATTTATCATGAATGGCATCAAGTTCAGGTAAAATGATACGATCTGTTCCTTCAACACGTCCTCTTAATGTTTCAGAGATGGCATATGGTTGTTCATGAATTTCTTTTAACATGAAAGTATCATACCCACCTTTTTGAGCAGCTTCATTATCATAAGGAATTGTTGTAATTTCTTTTTCAATTGGATTTCCATGTTGATCGAAGAAAGAAACATTTCCTTTATTTAAGATAGCAATTTCATAATCTTCTAAGAAATAAACATCTTTTGTATAATCTAAGATGGCTGGAATATCACTGGCAGCAACAGAAGCATTTTCTGTTTTTCCAATAACTAATGGGCTATCTTTTTTAGCGATAAATACTTTATCAGGTTCAATTAATGAAACGATACATAAAGCATAACTTCCTTCAATTCTAGTAATAACACGTTGTAATGCTTTTAACATATCTTTTTCTTTTTTATAGTAGTAATCCATTAAATGAACAACGACTTCACTATCTGTTTCAGAGTGAAACTTATATCCTTGTAAGATCAAGATTTCTTTTAACTCTCTATAGTTTTCAATAATTCCATTATGAACTAAAGAAATTGTTTCATCATTATTTGTATGTGGATGTGAGTTTAAGTTTGATGGAACTCCATGAGTTGCCCATCTTGTATGTCCAATTCCCACATGTCCTAAAACATTTTCATCTTTTAATAAGTCTTTTAAATTTTGAAGACGACCTTTAGCCTTCTTTGTAAATAAATGATTATTTTCAATTGTTGTAATACCTGCTGAATCATATCCTCGGTATTCTAGTTTTTCTAGCCCTTGAAGTAAGAAGTGAAGGGCTTCTTTGTTTGCACTAATGGCAGTAATTCCACACATTTAAAAAAATCCTCCTTTATATATTTATATGTGTGGTTATAAAAAAGAGGATACCGGATGAATTTGTTTTACAATCACTTGTAGTTTTTGTCCATCGTTTAGGTAGTATCATACCTCTAGACCATCCGCCGAATCTTTCGATAAGTCTAGTCCTCGTCAACTGCATAGCAGTCCTGGCGCTCATTTTTTTAATCTCATTTTATAACCGCATTTATTATATAGACTCCTTTTTCATAAATCAACTCCAAATTTTTTTAAAAAAAGAAGAAAAAATGAAAAATTTGGCGTATATAGTAGTGGAGGATAAAATTATGGATAAGAAAAAAGTAGAGTTGTCTGTAGAAGAAAATATAGATGAAATGAAAAAATCATTAAAAAATTTAGAGGAGTCTGATTGCTATGATGTAGGAAAATATACATATTCATTACTTCATCAAACAAGACAGTTGGAATATTTTTATTGTCAATTACTAGAACAAGAAGAAGCAACGCCAGATCAAACTTTTTATCATGTTTCTAAAAGACCAGAAGTTCATCAAATGGCTTATTTTAATATTGGAAGGGGCTTTCCTAAAGAAATTATGGATGCTCATTGGTGCTATGTTTTAAAGGACTTTGGATCGAAGATGCTTGTTATTCCTTGTACTTCAATAAAAGAAGATTCACCAGAAGCAAGCTTTTATGAACTTGATATTGATGTTCGAATAAGAAGATACTATATAAAAAGCCGTATGCAACTATCAGATATGCGTTGTATAGATATTCAACGTTTAGATTTAAGAAAACGTTTTTGTAATGTTGTTACAAGTCGTGAAGAAATCGAACATTTTATCAAGGAAAATGTTTTTGGTGAAGATGAAAATGAAAAAAGCCTCGAGTGAGGCTTTTGCTTTTATAAGTTTAATAATCTCTTTGTATCTCTTGCAATGACAAGTTCTTCATTTGTTGGAATAACATAAACTTTAACTTTACTATTTGGTGTAGAAATTAAACGATCACCTTTACCGTTAACGTTAGCGTCATCATCAATTTCGATACCTAAAGCTTCAGCTAATAAATTACAGATTTCTTTTCTAGCAAAGAATGAGTTTTCTCCAATACCTGCAGTGAAGCAAATGGCATCAACGCCACCTAAAGCAATGAAATAACGACCAATATAAGCAATAACTCTTCTAAAGAAAATATCTAGGGCAAGTTGAGCTCTTTCGTTACCATTGGCTGCAGCTTCTTGAACATCTCTAAAGTCACTTGATACACCAGAAACACCAAGTAATCCAGATTCTTTATTAAGCATCTTGATGACTTCTTTCATATCTAAACCAACTTCTTCAATTAAATAATCAATAACTGAAGGATCAACATCTCCAGAACGTGTTCCCATCATGATTCCAGCAAGTGGTGTAAATCCCATAGATGTATTAATTGATTTACCATCTTTTACAGCTGTTAAAGAACCACCAGCTCCTAAGTGAGCAACGATAATACGTGAGTGTTCAGGATTTCCCATCATTTCACGACAACGAGATGAAACATAGAAATGGCTTGTTCCATGAGCACCGTATTTACGTACTTTGTTTTCTGCATAATATTTGTAAGGAATTGGATAAATATAGCTTTTTGGTTCTAATGTTTGATGGAAAGCTGTATCAAATACGGCTACTGCACCAGCGTTAGGAATAGCTTCTTTAAAAGCGTAGTATCCAGTTAAGTGAGCAGGGTTGTGTAAAGGTGCTAATGATTTTAATTCATCGATTTTAGAGACAACATCTTCATCGATGATTACTGATTGATCAAAGTAAGCACCACCTTGGACAACACGATGTCCTACTCCTTTGATTTCATCTAAATCTTTAACGATTTCTTTTTTAATTAAAGTGTCTAATAAAAGTTGAACAGCAACTTTATGGTTTTCGATTGGTAAAGTTGTGACATCTTTTTCTCCATTATATTTAATAGTAAAGATAGAATCTTCTAAACCAATTCTTTCAATAACACCAGAAGTAATAACAGTTTCATCATCCATTTCAAATAATTGGAATTTTAAAGATGAACTTCCAGCATTTACAGAAATAATTTTTGACATAACATTCAAGTCCTCCTTATTAATACTTATCCATTATAACACCGACAAGGAAGAAAAAACTATAAAAACATTGAAAAAAGAGGAGATTGATTTATAATAGAACTTGCCAGGGGCGCGAAATGCTGAGAAAGGTGAAAACCTTGTCCCTTATAATCTGAACTAGGTAATGCTAGCGTAGAGAGTGCAAAATAGTTTATTTGCCTTTTTACGTATGTAAAAAGGTTTTTATTTTGCCTCATTTTTTAAAGGAGGATGACTATGAATATTAAATTAACTACGAAGAATATGGCTTATATGGCAATGTTTGCGGCAATGCAAATTGTTTTAGAATATTGCACAAAAATCTATGAGATGCCTAAAGGTGGTAATTGTGCCTTTTCACTTGTTGCAATTATTTTATGTGGCTATTTGATGAACTGGGGATATAGCTTAATTGTTTCTCTTGTTTGTTTAGGACTTCATTTTGCGTTAGGTCTTGCTACATTCTATGGTCCTTTATCGGTAATCTTTGATTATTTATTACCAATGATCTTAATTGGACTTACACCTCTTATTCCTTTATTAAAGGTGGGTAAGTATGAACTACCAATTGGAATTGTTATTACGGGTGCTTTAAAAACAATTTGTCATTTGATTTCAGGATGGTATGCTTTCCAAACACCACTAAAAGCGAATTTGGTATATAACCTTCCATATAATATTGCGACAATTATTGCTTGCTTTATTTTATTTGTTCTTTTATATCCAAGACTTAAAAATGCTGTTCATTTATAAGACTCGTTTCGAGTCTTTTTTTTACTTTGAAAGGGCGTTATTTTTGTGTATAATGTACATGTTGTATAAGGAGTCGTTTATTGTGGAAGATATTGTAGGAAAGAAAATCTTAATACATGGTTATAAACATAATGGTAAAATACATAGATGTTGGTCGAAAGGACTTGTTTTACAAGAAACAGATGATCATTACATCGTTATTAATAACAGAACGTTAGTGACAGAATCGGATGGAAGAATGTGGCATACGCGTGAACCGGCAATTTGGTACATGCCTAAACATAAATGGTATAATGTTATTTGCATGATTCGTAAAACAGGTGTGTATTATTATTGTAATATTGCCTCACCAACACTTTATGATGGCGAAGCTTTAAAATATATTGATTATGATTTAGATTTAAAGGTATTTCCAGATGGAAATTATCGTATTTTAGATCAAGAAGAATATCGTCAACATGCTCGTGAAATGGGTTATAGTGAAGAATTAGATGAGATTTTAAAGAAACAATTGGATGTTTTAATTGAATTGGCGGTTAAAAAGGGAGGACCTTTTGATCAAGACTTTACGAAAAAGTGGTATAGCTTTTATCAAGATTTAAAAGAGGGATATTATGGAAAAAGTCATTATAATAGATAATAGAGATCAAACAATTGCTTTAGGTAAACAAATAGGAAAGTTACTTCAACCCCATATGTTGATGACATTAAATGGTGATTTAGGAGCTGGTAAAACAACATTTACAAAAGGAATTGGGGAAGGTTTAGGTATTAAAAGAATTATTAATTCACCTACTTTTACGATTTTAAAACAATACCAAGGGCATCTTCAATTATCTCATTTTGATGCTTATCGTTTAGAAGGACAAAGTGAAGATTTAGGTTTTGAAGAAATCTTAGATAGTGAGGATGTTTGTGTTGTAGAATGGCCAGAGTTTTTAGAGGATATTTTACCACAAGAACGTCTAGCAATTACAATTAAAAGAATTGATGATTCTAAGCGAGAATTTGTTTTAAATCCAATTGGAAAAAAATATGAAGAACTTGTAAAGGAGATTGATTATGAAAACAATTATCATGGATAGTGCCAATAAATACTTAGTTGTTGCATTATATGAAGATGAAAAATGTTTAGCTTCTTTACAAGAAGAAGGGAATCGTAAACAATCAGAATATGCTATTGTTTATTTACAAAAGCTTTTACAAGAAAATCAGTTAAAAATAAGTGATTTTGATGAAATGGTTATTACGATTGGTCCAGGTTCTTATACGGGAGTACGTGTGGCTTTAACAATAGCTAAAACATTGAATGCAACGATGAATTTAAAAATTAAAACGGTTTCTTCGTTAAAGGCAATGGCAGGAATGAAAAAAGCAATTTCAATTTTAGATGCAAGAAGCAAAAAACTTTTTTTAGGTATTTATAATGAAGGAAAAGTAATTGTAGAAGATTGCTTAATTAATGTGGATGAGTTTGAAAACTATCAAAAACAATATCCAGATTATGAAGTTGTAGGGGATACTTCTTTAGTTGGTTTACCGGAACAAGAAATAAATCTTGTTAAAAATATTTACACACTTTCTCATTTAGAAAATGAAGTTGAAAATGTAGATGGACTTGTTCCAAGATATATTAAAGAGGTTGAGGCTAAAAAGATATGTCAATAAGAAAAATGGAAATAGAGGATTTAAGAAAAGTTGTTGAACTTGAACATACACTTTTTTTATCTCCTTGGAATGAAGAAGATTTTAGTCATGAATTAAAAGAAAATCCGATGGCGGGGTATTATGTTTTAGAAAAAGAAAATGAAATAATTGGCTATATTGGCTTATGGTTTTTAGGAGATCAATGTCAAATTACAACTATTGCGACAGATCAAAAATATCAAGGACAAGGATATGCGAGTCAATTAATGGAATATACACTTGAAAAAAGTGAAGCATTACATTATCAAAATGTAAATTTAGAAGTACGTGTTTCTAATATTAAAGCGATCGCTTTATATGAAAAGTTTGGCTTTAAAAATGTTGCGATAAGAAAAAGATATTATAGTAATGGAGAAGATGCGTATTTAATGATCAAGGAATTGGAGGGATAGAGATGTCATTACTACTTGCGATTGAATCAAGCTGTGATGAAATGGCAATGGCCGTTTTAAAAGACCAAAGAGAGTTTTTAAGTAGTGTGGTGGCTAGTCAAATCGATATACATGCAATGTATGGTGGAGTTGTCCCTGAAATTGCTAGTCGTAAACATGTTGAATGTGTATCGGTGGTTTTAAAAGAAACGTTGAAACAGGCAAAGGTGAAAATGGAAGATATTGATGCGATTTGTGTAACGAAAGGACCTGGACTTGTCGGTTCTTTGCATATTGGTTTACAGGTGGCAAAAACACTTTCTTTAGCTTATGAAAAACCTTTAATTGGGGTACATCATATTGCTGGACATATTTATGCTAATAATTATGAAAAGGATATTGTTTATCCAGCACTTTGTTTAGTTGTTAGTGGTGGACATACGGAACTTGTTTTAATGAAACATCCGTATTCTTTTGAAGTGATTGGTGAAACTTTAGATGATGCTGTTGGTGAAGCTTATGATAAAGTGGGAAGAGTTTTAAATCTTCCTTATCCAGGTGGACCTGTTTTAGATAAAATGGCCCATTTAGGAAATGCTAATTATCCATTACCAAAGCCTTTAGATGATGATAGTTATAATTTTAGTTTTAGTGGTTTAAAATCTGCCGTTATTAATTTAGCACACAATCATAAACAAAAAGGATTAGAAATTAATCAAAATGATTTGGCAACTTCTTTTCAAAATGTCGTTGTTGATGTTTTAGTTGATAAAACGATTCGTGCTGCTAAAGAATATGGAGTTAAAGAAATTATGTTAGCGGGGGGTGTTTCCGCTAATAAAGGATTAAGAGAAAAAATGATGGAAGAAGTGAAACACTTAGAAAGTGTTGAATTATCTTTACCACCAATGAAATGTTGTACAGATAATGCGATGATGATTGCTTTAGCGGGAAAAGTTATGTATGATAATAATATGTTTAGTGACTTATCACTTGGCATTAAACCCCATCTCGATTTAGAATTAGAATCAATAGGAGGAGATTAGTGTGGACAAAAAAATATCAAAAGCAACGATGTCCCGTTTTCCTGTTTATTTAAAAGCGCTTAGAAAAATGCAACATGAAGGAAAAGAAACATGTTTATCGAGTGAATTGTTTGAAATTACAGGGATACAAGATACAACAATTAGACGTGATTTTACATATTTATCAAAGACGGATAATTTTGGTAGACGTGGAAGAGGTTATGATGTAAAACATCTTATTGATGGGTTGAGTGAAGTATTAGGACTTGGTTTAGATGAATCGATTATCTTAATTGGAGTCGGTAATTTAGGAAGTGCTATTTTAAAATATAATCGTTGGCAATATACTGTGGGCAAAATTGTTTGTGGTTATGATATGGATAAAAATAAAGAAGGGGAAAGATTTGGTGTTAAAATTTGTCATATTGATAAATTAGAAGAAACTTTTCCAAGTGATTGTAAGATTGCTATTTTAGCAATTTCAGAAAATGTTCAAGAAACAGTTGATCGTTTAATGAAATTAGGTATTAAAGGAATTGTTGATTTTACGCATAGTCATTTTATGGTTCAAGAAGGAGTAGAAGTCCAAACAGTTGATGTTGTGGTCGCAATTCAAGAACTTGTTATTAAAATGAAATCAAATGATCAAGAATAGGGAGAGAAAAATGTTTGAATTTATTACAGTAAGAGAATTATATGAATTATATATTAATGATAGAGATCAATTAGATGGTATTGAATATGTTGAATTACAAGGTTGGATCCGTACAAATAGAAATAGTGGGAAAGTTGGATTCCTAGCTTTAAATGATGGAACATATTTTAAAAATGTACAAGTTGTTTATTTAGATGAAATTATTGATAATTATGAAGAAACTTCACATATTTCAACAGGGAGTGCTGTTAAAGTTACTGGTAAATTAAAATTAACACCTGATGGAAAACAACCATTTGAAATTGAAGCAACTCATTTAGTGGTTGAAGGAACTTGTGATGAAGATTTCCCATTACAAAAGAAAAGACATTCTTTTGAATATATGAGAGAAATTCCTCATTTAAGACCAAGAGCAAATACTTTTTATGCAACTTTTAGATTAAGATCAGTATTATCTATGGCTATTCATGAATTTTTCCAAAACCAAGGATTCGTTTATGTCCATACACCAATTATTACTTCAAATGATGGTGAAGGTGCTGGAGAAATGTTTAGAGCAACAACAATCGATAACACTGAATTTGATAAAGATTTCTTTGGAAAAGAAGCTTATCTTACAGTTACAGGACAATTACATGTTGAAGCATTTGCTTTAACATATCGTGATGTTTATACATTTGGACCTGCTTTTAGAGCGGAAAATTCAAATACTTCAAGACATGCGAGTGAATTCTGGATGATTGAGCCTGAAATTGCATTTGCTGATTTAGAAGATGATATGGATTTAATTGAAGATATGGTTAAATACTGTATTGATTATGTATTAGATAATGCACCAGAAGAAATGAAATTCTTTGAAAGCATGATCGATAAAGATTGTATTAATCGTATTAAAGCAGTGAGAGATAGTGACTTTAAACGTATGACGTATACAGAAGCTATTGATTATTTATTAAAAGCAGATGTTAAATTTGAAAATAAAGTTGAATGGGGTATGGACTTAAATTCAGAACATGAACGTTATATCTGCGAAAAAATCGTTGGTGGACCTGTATTCTTAACAGATTACCCTAAGGAAATCAAAGCGTTCTACATGCGCTTAAATGATGATGGAAAAACAGTAGCTGCTTGTGATTTACTTGTTCCAGGAATTGGTGAACTTGTTGGTGGATCGCAACGTGAAGAAAGATATGATGTCTTAGAAAAAATCATGGATGAAAAAGGAATGGCCAAAGAAGGATTACAATGGTACATGGATCTACGTCGTTTTGGTGGATGTAAACATGCTGGATTTGGTTTAGGATTCGATCGTTTCTTAATGTATCTTACAGGTATGCAAAATATTAGAGATGTTGAACCATTCCCAAGAACTCCAAGAAATTTAAAATTCTAAAAAGCCTATTCGATAGGCTTTTTTTGATATGACGGATATGTTTTACATTTAAGGTGAAAGTCCTTCATGAGCGTAGTTACCGACGAATTATATAACGACTTGCAAGTTTCACATCGTGAGGTATGCAAGAGAGAAAGTAATAGCGAAATCGTGGTCTAAAGAACATGAACTGGATAATGAAGTGTATTAAGAGGCTAAATTGGTCAAAGTGTAAATCCAGTGATTTGAGGATGGATAAATTACTATGCCATTGGTGATATGTATAGAGTTATGATGAAAATAGGCGCACATCTAAGAACAAGATTAAGAGTGATATTATGGAAACAATGGAGAAGATATCACTGGTTAAAGAAATTAGAAGTCAATCATAATTTGACAAGACAAACATCCTACATGAAAGGCTACGATCAGTTTGTAACGACCAAGACATGCATAGTAAGGGCACTATCAAAATAAAGACGAACCAACAATGGATTAGTCAGTTGTTTTGATTATTATTTAATAAGACATAAATTGAAATTTAATTAAACCGCCGTATACAAAACCGTATAGTAGTGTGAAGAGAAAATTTATTGAAAGTTTTCCCTATTCGATTGTATAATATGTGGGAGGTGACACACATGAATGAATATGATTTGATGAATCTTTATTTCAATTTTATTTTTAATGAAGGAAAAAAATCATTTAGAGATGTTTATGCAAGTTATGAAAAACTTGGAGAATTTAAAAACTGGTTGACAGAACAAGAAATCAATTTTCCGTTTGTGCATCAAATTCAAAAAAATGAATGTGAGTTGCTTTTTAGAAGTAAAAACTTTGAAACTTATGATACAGCTTTTAAAACAAATTATGAAAATGAGTATCATCGTTATATCATTGAAGAAAAACAAAAGTATCAAATTATTTTATTATCAGGATTAGAAGGTCATTTTTTTGATGGCTTTGATAAAAAATATAATCATGAAATAATGCGAGTTTTTTGCATGAAGAAATCCTTAAAAGAAGATATTTCTTTGTATGGACCTTATCACTTGTTTTTAAATGCACTTTTTCAAATAGATCATTGGCCAGGTATTTTTATTTTTAAAGGAGAACAAAGTGTTTTTTATCCTTTAAAAGATGTATCAGAAATCAATCATTATTTTAAATTGATTGAAGAAAATCAAATTTTTGAACAAAAGATTTCTTCAAAAGAAGAACAATACTTTGTTCAATTAAGTGATCTGCATTTAGGAACAAAGAAAACAGATAATGGTCTGATTGTTTTACAAGAAAGTTTCGATGAACTTTATCATATGTTACCTCATAATCATCAACTTAAATTTTTGATTACAGGAGATTTAATGAATTCACCTAATCGTAAAAATATGTATGCAGCTTCTCGTTTTATGAATCGTTTAAAGAGAAAGTATCATAGTGATGTTACCTTTGTTTTAGGAAATCATGATGTGATTGTTTATGGTTTGAATCTTTTAAAGAAACAAAAAACAAAAGTGGTCGCTTATTTACTAGGAGAAAATATTAAAGTTTATCCAGATGTTAAAATGATTGTGATCAAAATAGATTCTACTTCTCAAGGAAATCTAGCAAGGGGAATGGTTGGGCAAAGACTTCTTAAAGAAATTGAAGATGAGCTTTTATCAATTGACCATTTAGAAGACTATACCTTGATAGCGATGATGCATCATCATTTAATGCCACTTAGAAAAGATGATTTTTTGAAAATAAAATGGAATGAAAAACTATTCATGGGGAAAATTGCTGACTCGACAAAAGCCCTTGTGGATGCTCAAGATGTAATGTATTGGTTAGAAAAACATCATGTACGTTATATTTTTCATGGACACAAGCATATTCCTTGTGTTGTAAAAAAAGGAAATGCATATATTATGGCAGGAGGTTCTTCTTGTGGAGGAGGTACCAGAGAAAGAAAAAGCAGCTGCACATAAAGTTATAATTTATTTTGAAAAACCAGAAGATTGGACAACGCCTGTTATCAATCTATGGG
>OGZR01000074.1_pt1 | contig 68868 bp, 80 predicted proteins | sample 1576851 | NCBI WGS metagenome assembly OGZR01 (sample SAMEA3541492, study PRJEB24748) | human gut metagenome | biome: human gut; feature: human-associated habitat; material: faeces | place: China | collected 2012
CCCCCCTAATAATTTAGAGCGAATTTCGCTAAAGCACTCGATTATTTAGAGCGCCACCTTTATCATTATTTATCAAATTTGTTTTTGTAATCGTAAATTTTACGTAAGATATCTTCCATATCTTTAACCATAGGCATTCTAGGGTTAGCTGGTGTACATTGATCTTCGTAAGCATTCATAGCAATTCTATGAACTGATTCTTCCCAAGCTTCTCTTGAGATACCTTGAGATTCTACGTTAGATGCAACACCTACTTTGTGACATAATTCTTCACAAGCATCAGCGAACATTTCAACACCTTCAGCTGGAGTTTTAGGATTTAATCCAATTAATTGAGCTAATTCCATGAATTTAACATCAGCTTTATAGTTTTCAATTTTTGGCCAGATATTTAATTTAGTTGGAATAGTTCCGTTATATCTAATTACGTGTGGTAATAAGATACCATTTGTTCTACCATGTGGAATATGCCATTCCCCACCAATTTTATGAGCTAATGAGTGGTTCATTCCTAAGAACGCATTAGCGAATGCCATACCTGCGATAGTTGCAGCGTTATGCATTTTTTCTCTTGCAATTGGAGTACCTTTCTTAACTGATTCTTCTAAGTATTCAAATACTAATTTAACAGCTTGTTTAGCCCATCCATCAGTAAAGTCAGATGCTAAGATCGAAACATAAGCTTCAACTGCATGAGTTAATACGTCGATACCTGTATCAGCAGCGATTGCTCCTGGTAATGACATTACGAATTCAGGGTCAACGATAGCGATAGTTGGAGTTAAAGCATAGTCAGTTAATGGATATTTTTTGTTTTCTTTCTTATCAGTGATAACTGCGAAAGGAGTAACTTCTGATCCAGTTCCTGATGTAGTTGGGATACAGATCATTTTTGCTTTTTTACCTAATTCAGGGAATTTGAAAGCACGTTTTCTAATATCCATGAATTTTTGTTTGATATCATCAAAGTTAACTTCTGGGTTTTCATACATTAACCACATAACTTTAGCAGCATCCATTGATGAGCCCCCACCTAAAGCGATGATACAATCAGGTTCGAATTTTCTCATTAATTCTACCCCTTCTCTTACAGTATCAATACTTGGATCTGGTTCAACATCAAAGAATAATTCGATATCTACATGATTACGTCTTCTTCTAATAACGTCTTCGATTTTTTCAACATAACCAAGATTTACCATACTTCTATCAGTAACAATCATGGCTTTTTCCATATGTTTCATATCTCTTAAGTATCTAATTGAATTCTTTTCAAAGTATACTTTTGGAGGAAGTTTAACCCATTGCATATTGTTATTACGTCTCCCTATTCTCTTAATATTGATTAAGTTAACAGCACTTACGTTGTTAGATACTGAGTTATGTCCGTAAGAACCACAACCTAATGTTAATGATGGAATGAATGCATTATATACTGATCCAATACCACCGAATGTTGATGGAGCGTTTTCAATGATACGGATTGCTTTACATGCATGTCCGAATTTTTTAGAAATTTCATGATCTTCTGTATGAATTGCAGCAGAGTGACCTAAACCGTTAAATTCAACCATTGCAGCTGCTTTAGCAATACCATCATCAGTGCTTTTAGCTTTTAAGATAGCTAATACTGGAGATAATTTTTCTCTAGTTAATGGTTCATTTGGTCCTACTTCTTTACATTCTGCACAGATAATTTGTGTTTCAGCAGGAACTTTGAATCCAGCTTGTTCAGCAATCCATTCAGCAGGTTTACCTACAACATTAGGATTTAATTTAGCTTGAGCAACATTGTCTGAATAAGCTTCTGCACCAAACATGAATTTTTCAAGTTTAGCTTTTTCTTCTTTGTTTACAAAGTAAACATGGAATCTTTTAATTTCTTTCATGAAATCATTGTAGATTTCTTGGTCTACGATTGCAGCTTGTTCAGAAGCACAAATCATACCATTGTCGAAAGATTTTGATAATACGATATCATTTACAGCTCTTGGTAATACACATGTTTTTTCAACATATGCAGGTACGTTACCAGCACCTACACCTAAAGCAGGTTTACCACATGAATATGCAGCTTTAACCATTGCATTACCACCAGTTGCTAAAATAGTTGCAACACCTGGGTGATTCATTAATGCATTAGTTGCATACATAGATTTAATAGATAACCATTGAATACAGTTTTCTGGTGCACCAGCAGCGATAGCAGCATCTCTAATAACGATTGCAGCTTGTTTTGAACTTTCATGAGCGCTTGGGTGGAACGAGAAAATGATTGGGTTTCTTGTTTTTAAAGCGATTAATGATTTGAAAATTACTGTTGAAGTTGGGTTAGTTGTTGGAACGATACCACAAACAACACCTACTGGTTCAGCAATTTCAGTGATTCCAGTTAATGGATCTTCATTGATGATTCCTACTGTTTTTAAATGACGTAAATTGTTAGTAACATATTCACATGCAAATAAGTTTTTAACAGCTTTATCTTCAAATACTCCACGTCCTGTTTCGTTAACTGCAGCTTCAGCTAAAATACCATGATGGTCTAACCCAGCTACAGAACATTTAGCAACGATGTAGTCTACTTGTTCTTGTGTAAAATCTTCAAATTCTTCTAAAGCTTTTAAAGCTTTGTTTACAAGGTCATCAACATGAGCATCAGTTTCTGCTTCAGTTGGGACAGCTTGTTGTACAGGTTTTTTTTCTGCCATTTTATTTCCTCCATATTTATTGTGAAATTTTTCATTTGTACACCAACATCTTACATGAAAAACATGCAAAAAACAAGTATTATCGCACGTTTGATGTGAAAAAAATAACGTAAGCGATTACATTTTTAACTTCTTGAAATTCTTGTTCGCTATGACAATATTTACACCTTTTTCCTTAAAATATCCATAACGAAAACGATTTGTTACACCCCATGTATTAATATCTAATCCATGTTTTAAATAAAGTGCAATTTCATCTTCATCTAAATAATCTTCTCGTACATGGACATGTAATTTTTGTGTTAAACATAATTGTTTATTCTTTTCATAATCATCTTCAAAAAGATACCCTAAATATAAAGATGAATCAATTGCTCTTAATTTATAAAGAGATTCAATAGAAAAACTCGAAAACAATACTTGATTTAACATTCCCATCTCTTTAATCATTTGATAACTTTCTAATTCTATTCCTGAATATTGGATCTTATTTGTTTTAATTTCTAAATTAATTTTTACTTTTTTGCCTTTACATAATTCTAAAAGTTCTTTCAATACAGGAATTCTTTGAGAATTTTCCTTTGTTCCAAAATTATAAGTACAAAGTTCATCATAAGTCATATCTTTGATATAACCTTTTCCATTACTTGTTCGATTTATTTTTTCATCATGGCATAAAACAAGAACGCCATCTTTTGTTTTATGAACATCTGTTTCAATTCCATCAAAACCACTTTCAATAGCCTTTTCAAAAGCCAACATTGTATTTTCAGGATATTGATCGCTATAGCCTCTATGTCCAAACAACAACATAGTCTCACCTCCTAAAGACATTTTACTCTTTTATTGTTAAGAATACACCAAAAATCTGTTATATAAAAAGCAGACTTTTGTTAAGCCTACTTTTCACACGTTATTTTAAAAGAGTCTAAATAATAAAGTTCAACTTCTTAATCACATTCTAAAGAACTCCATTCACTAAAAATCACTATATCTTCTAAATGATCAACTTTTAAATGAATTTGTTTACGTCCATATCCTACTTTCATTAAAAGACTATTTTCGTTTTCTAAAGTAAAGTCACTTCTTAGTTTTAAAGAAAATTTATTTTGGATTTTTGAAATACGTAATTCAAAAATAGTATTTTTTACTGTTGAAATCGTATAATCGATATCAGGAAGTTACATCCAACCAATGAATATTCTTCTACCTTTTTCATTAAAAAAAGATTGAGCTGCATAGATGTCAAAACCATTATAATTTTTTTCTTTCATACCATCACCGCATCCATTATAACAAAAAAAGAACACTTTAAATAAAGTCGTGTTCCTTCAACCATAGTGTAATTCCATCATCGATAACATCTTGGCATACTTCATTTGCTACTGCTTTTGCTTCTGGAACTGCATTTTCCATAGCAACACCGGTATTTACTTCTTCTAACATTTCTAGGTCATTTCTTCCATCACCAAAAGCAATCGTATCTTGCATATCTTTATTTAAAGCTTCTACAAGTTTTTTAATTCCTACCGCTTTTGAAACACCTTTTAAAGTCAAATCAAAAGAATAACCTGTTTGATGTCTTTGGATATCAAAATAAGGTGATAGCGTTTCTACTAAAATCGGAATATCCTCTTTAGAATTGATAACAATCATACCAATATAAGCTTCTATTTCTTGTGGATCAAAATCATCAATGATGGTTTCATCTTTCATTCCCCAATTTTTCGCAAATTCAACATGTCTTGGTTCATTTCGATCTAAAACATAAATAAAATCATTGCTTTCAAAATAAAAACTAAAATGATGCTCTTTTGATAATTTAATAGTTTCTTCAATTGCTTTTGCTGGAACAATTGCTTTATAAAGAGCTTTTCCTTTATATTCTACATAACCCCCATTACATGTGACATAACCACTAAATGGATAATTCATAACTCCATCTGTTATAAAACATTTACATCTTCCCGTTGCCAAAAAGACATCATGCCCTTTTTCTTTTAAGACATCAAACGATTGTCTATTTGTTTTTGATATTTCATAAAGACCTTTATTACATTCAATTAATGTTCCATCAATATCAAAGAAAAATAATTTAGTCATTTTCTTCCTCCTAACAAAAAGACAAATGTATAAAACATTTGTCCTAGAATGCTTTTTCTAATGCAACTAATTCAATTTCCATAGGTGTTTGATTACCTAAAAAATCAATAAGAACTTTTGCATTTTCTTTTTCAAAATCAATTGATTCAACTGTTCCACTTTTACCAGCAAAAGGTCCTGAAATAACATTAACTTCATCACCAACAGCATAATCAATTTCAACAGCTGATGTAGAAATACCCATTTTCTTTAAAATAGGATCTAATTCATGTTTTTGAAGTGGGAAAGGTTTAGCTCCACCACCTGAAGAACCAATAAATCCAGATACCCCTGATGTATTACGTACAACGTACCACGCTTCATCAGTCATAACCATTTCTACAAGAACATATCCCGGGAACATATTTGTTACTTTATTAATTTTTTTACCATCTTTAATAATTGTTTCAACATGTTCTGGGATAATAATATTATATAAACAATCTTGTAATCCCATTGATTCAATACGTTTTTCTAAGTTTTCTTTTACTTTGTTTTCATGACCATTGTATGTACAAACGACATACCATTGTCTACCTTCATCATTCATTCCTGCCATAATCTAATCCATCCCCAATGCTTTTAAAATAAATGCAATAACGGCATCTCCCCCGAAGAAGAATAATCCCATTACAAAAGTAAATACTAATACAACTACTGAATTATTAAATAATTCTTTTTTTGTTAACCAATGAACTTTTTTAATTTCTTCACGAATACCTTTTAAATTAAACCATTCTTTAAAACGTAATTCATGTTCTACTTCTTCAACTACTTCTGTCTCAGCTTTTTTACCAAACACGAGGTAACCTCCTTATTTCGTTTCTTTATGTAAAGTATGTTTACCACATCGTTTACAATATTTATTTAATTCTAATCTGTTTACATTTAATCTTTTATTTTTTGTCATTGTATAGTTTCTTGATAAACATTCACTACACACTAAAATGACTTTTTCCTTCATAATATCAACTCATTTCTATGCTACTATAATTTAGCATAAAAGAAATTCATAGTCAATCTTATTTACAACGTACTTTTTTTCGCAAGCGATAATGCGCATTATAAATACATTTAATATCGACACCAAGTATTTCTGCTATTTCCTTAAACTTATAGCCTAGTTGTAAATAATAAACAACCTCTTTTTCTAAAGGCGAAGCTTTCTTTTCTAAAACATCTAAAGATATTTGCTCTCGATTTTGAATTTCTAATTGACATTCTGGTCGATACGTTTCTTTGGTATCTGCAATGACGTTTTCTACTTTTATACTTGTTCCATAGATATCTTGATCTAAAGAAATTTTCTTTTTATTATCAAGATAACGAATTTTCCGATAAACCATTCTTTTTTTAGTACTTAACGAGGCTTTAATTACATAGAAAAAGTAAGTACGCATAGAAGTATTTTTGTCAATGCGATAAGCTTCAAAAGCGTGAGAAAGTGAAATCATCATTTCTTGAAGCGAATCTTCTGAATATTCAATACCACTATCATAGCGATTTGCATAAGCATAAATAAATTTTCGATATTCACTTAATAATATTTCATAGGCCCTTATTGAACCCAAATGATATAAATAAATTAATTCTTGTTCATTGTACGCTATCATAGTTTATCCCCTTTCTTTTTATAAAGGGTGTCTTGAATTATATACTTGATAGAGAAGAACAGATGCTGCCACTGAAGCATTCAAAGAATTAACATGTCCTTCCATTGGTAAAACAACATTGATATCACAACTTTTCTTAACAAGACGTGACATACCAAAACCTTCTGAACCAATGACTAAAACAGTCGGCATATTGTAATCCACACTACGATAGTCTTGGCTGTTTTCAAGTTCACAACCTACGATCCAGAATGACTTTTTCTTTAAATCTTCTAAAGTTCTTGTAAGATTTGTGACTTGTGCCACTTTAACATGATGAATCGCCCCTGTAGATACTTTAGCAACCGTTGCATTTAAACCTACGCTTCGATTTTTTCCAATAATGACACCATCAACACCAACAGCATCACATGTTCTTAATATTGCACCTAAATTGTGTGGATCTTCTAAACCATCAAGCATCAATAATAATGGTTGTTTCTCTGGTTGAATAGAATTTAAGATTTCATCTATTGAGTAATAACGATAATTTTCAATATAAGCCATTACCCCTTGATGAACAACTTTTCCAACTTTTTTATCAAATTCTTTTTTATCCACAAACTCTAAAGGAATTTGATTTCGTTTACATAAGTCAAAAATCTTTTGATCTTTATGTCCATTCAACATATAAATCTTATAAACACTCGCACCCTTTAATGCTTCCATGATAGGATTTTTTCCATATATATATTGTTTCATATTTTTCTCCATTTTTTGTCTCAAATTTGTGTCAAATTTCTTCATTTTCGAGTTCATTCACACGTTTTTTAAACTCATCAAAGATTTCGTAGATTCTCTCTTGTTGATTATTTAAATATAAATAACCAATTAGACATTCAAATCCTGTTGAATAACGATGTTCTTTCGAATCTCTTTTATTGGTTTTTGTATTTCTTCCCCTTTTAAAAATACCAACTTCTTTTTCTGTTAGAAAGTTTTGTTCTAAAATATACAAGATAAAGTCTTCATGAGCTTTACTACTTACATAGTGTGTTGCTTTTTGATAGAGCTCATTTACTTTTTGTAGATCATTTTTAATAAGATACTCTCTTACCAAAAGTTCTAAAACACTATCACCTAAATAAGCAAGAACAAGCGGATTTATAAAGTCTGGATTCATTAAATAATTCCTTTCTTAATTAAAATATCACGATATTGATCTGCTTTTTCAAAGTCTTTTTCAACTTTTGCATCTAACCATTTTTTATAAGTAGCTAATTCTTCATCATTTAATTGTTTTGGTTTGAAAACAAAACCAATCACATCACACATTTTTAATAAAGTTTGATATTCTTTTGAAATAATAGTTGCATCTTTTTCTTTAACACGCATTACTTGATTTAATACTTTAACTTGATTTAAGATTTCAGTTAATGCTAAAGAAGTGTTTAAATCATCAGATAAAGCGTTCACCATACAATCTACTGTTTCTTTATTATAATCACTTTCTTCTAGATGATTAACTTGTAAATAAAGAGAAGTTCGTTTTAAAACATTTTCTACTTTAGCGACTTCTTTTTTTACTCCTTCGATAATTTCATTCGTCATATTTAAAGGATTACGATAATGACTTGATAACATAAAAAATCTATACACATTACAACCAAGTTCTTTAATTAAATCTTTAGCCCAAATAACATTACCTAAAGATTTAGACATCTTTTCATTATTAATATTAATCATTTGATTGTGCATCCATGTATCAGCAATTGGATGACCATTAAGTGCTCTTGATTGTGCAATTTCATTTTCATGATGTGGGAATTTTAAATCTTGTCCTCCACCATGAATATCAATTCTACCATTTTCAAAAATATCATTGATCATAACAACACATTCTGTATGCCATCCTGGTCTACCTTTTGACCAAGGACTATCAAATTGAATACCTTCATCAGTCTTTTTCCATAAGGCGAAATCTGTAGATTCTTCTTTAACACCTTTATCTTCTACACGTTCACTTGCCCCAGCTACAAGGTCTTCAATTTTAATTCCTGAAAGTTCACCGTATTCTTTTACTTTAGAAACTCTAAAATAAACATCTCCCTCTACTTCATAGGCATATCCTTTTTCTACAAGTTTTTCAATAAATGCAATAATTTGATTCATTGTTTCTGTAACACGTGGTGCATAAGTAGGAAATTCTAAATTTAAATCTCTTCGTACATCTTCATAAGCTTTGATATATTTATCTGTTAATTCTTTTTCACTGATTCCTTCTTGTTTTGCGGCTTTAATGATTTTATCATCAACATCAGTAAAGTTAGAAACAAATGTTACTTTATTTCCTTGATATTCAAACGTTCTTCTTAAAACATCAAAAACAATCATTGGTCTTGTATTTCCAATATGAACATAGTTATATACTGTTGGTCCACATACATAAATACTTACTTCACCTTCTTTTAAAGGTTTAAACTCTTCTTTTTTATTTGTTAGTGTATTAAATAATTTCATAAGCTCCTCCTTCTAACAAAAAAAGCATTCACTATCTAGACACTAACGTGTTCTTCCACCAGATAGATGATGCTTTATGACGATCTTAACGCAATCAACGTTCTTTCTTTTCAAAAGACTCAAGTAAGTGCATTTCTATAAATTCATTTAGACAATTTCCACCCTCATGTCCTCTCTAAAAAATATCCTCTATATACTTCTCTTACCTATAATTTATTTTTATTGACTTCATTCTATCACAAAATAACAATTTTACAATCCTGATGTTTTCGCAAAAGATTCTAAATAAACAATCATTCTCTTATAATTCTTTTTAAAATCTTTACTGTTTGCTTCATATCCATAAATATAGGTATTTTGATCATCAAAATACACTAAATGAATAAACTTCAAACCACTTTCCACATAATTTCCTTTATACTCATAACATTTTAAGCCACTTTTTAAAGCCGGTGTCTTTACTTCTAAAGAAGAAACACCTGCAGATTCTAATTCTCCTTTATAAAGTTCTGAAAGTTGAGTTGTATCATTATCATACTCGTTCTTTTCAACCTTATAAAACAAAACTTGATTTTCCTTTACAAAACGTATTACTCCATCACTTTTATCTGTTTCGGATAATTGAAAATCATTAGGATAATAAAACGAAACACCTACCCCTGCTTCATATAACGTTCCATCTTTATTTGTAGAAACCGTTTCATCCTTTTTCCCACAAGCAACTAATGAAACAACACAAATAAATATCATCATTACTTTTATTATGTTTTTCATGTCATCACCTCTTTTTAACATTTTACACAAGTTTTTCTCCTTTGACAACACCAGTCCAAGCCCAATTTGTTCCAAAAGAAAAAATCAGCCTTTATAAGCTGACTTATTCACTTGCATTTTTTAATGGTCTCCAAAAACTTGCATTTGGATTACTTGTAACAGTATTTCCCGTAACATAAGCATAATACAAACAAACAGCCGTATCATGTCCGTTTTTGTCTTTAACATCTCTCATACGATTATGATAGTGATCTGTGTAATCAAAATTATCTACATACATTGCTCTTCTTGAACCTTTTTCAGGATTACCTTCACCATCTTTTCTCCATAAACATCTGGATCACCGACTCCATACATCAAGATGTAGGGATTTACTTCTAAATTAAGACCTTTTATTAAATCTTTTGACTGATTAATCGTTAAGAAACGATTTGCACTTTCTATGGGTTGACTTATTTGTGCTTTCGAACCACTTTCACCAAAAGACGCCGATTTCACAAATGTCACCTGTGCTGCAATTAACGATTCTCTTAACTTTGCTAGCTCTCACGCTTCTTTAGCATCATCTACATAACCAAGCGCTGTTGGAACGGCTATGGCTGTAAGGATAGCAAGTATGACAAGTACAACAATAATTTCCACTAATGTAAATCCTCTTCTATTTCTTCTCATTCCTGTCCCTCCTTATATTTTACATGTATCATATCGTATTTTATATCTTTTCAAGACAAAAAAAGCATCGGTTTTACCGACACTTTTTATCTTAAAGTAATGAAGCAAATAAACGAATATATTGTTCTGCACTAGCATCCCAATCAAGTTTTTCTGCCATTGCTCTTTGAACCATGGCATCCCATGCTTCTGGGCAATCATAGAATGTATGCAATGCATAATCTATCGTATCCATCATTTCATGAGCATTGTAGTTATAGAAACTAAATCCTGTTCCTGTTCCTTCGAATTCATTATATGGTTGAACACTGTCAGCTAAACCACCTGTTTCTCTTACAATAGGAATTGTTCCATATTTTAATGACATCATTTGTGATAAACCACATGGTTCAAACAGTGAAGGCATTAAGAACATGTCGCATCCAGCATAAATACGATTTGATAAAACAAAGTCATATTTACATTGGAAAGAAACTTTATCTTGGTGTTCCCAAGCAACACCTTTTAAAGCATCTTCATACATACGATCTCCTGATCCTAAGATAATAATTTGAACTCGTCTTTGACACATTGCTTCAAATTGATTAATAATCAAATCAAGTCCTTTTTGTTCAGTAAGTCTTGTAACAATACCGATTAAAGCAACTTCAGAATCTTCAGGTAATCCAACTTGTCTTTGTAAAGCAAGTTTATTTTCTAATTTACCTGTTTTTACAGAACGTGGTGAATATTTTTTCACAATTGTTTGATCTTTACTTGGATTGATCACATCATAATCAACACCATTTAAAATACCATAAAGATCATGTTTTCTCATTTCAAGAATCGATTGTAAACCTTCACCATATTGATCTGTCAATATTTCCCTTGCATAAGTAGGGGAAACTGTCGTAATAACATCACTATAGAAAATTGCCGCTTTCATCATATTTAAACATCCATCATTACGACAGTTACCGTTATAATAAAGATAGCTATCAAGCGCGAAAAACTCTTCTAAAATATGTGGATCAGCTTTACCTTGGAATAAAATATTGTGAATTGTGAATACAAGTTTAATATTTTGATAATAATCATAATAACAATATCTTTCCTTATAAAGCATCGCAATCATTGCTGTTTGCCAATCATTTAATTGTAAAACATCAGGTTTAATATTTAAATGACTAATTAATTCTAAGACTGCAAAATCAAAGAAAGCAAATCTTTCATAATCATCATCATATCCATATAAACCAGGTCTACCAAAATATTGTTCATTATCAATGAAGTAGAAAGTGACACCATCAACTTCAGCTTTGAAAATACCACAATAACGTTTACGCCATCCCATATAGATATCAAAATTTGTTACATATTCAATTTGATCAACAAATTTCATATCTTGGTATTTAGGAATAACAACAATACTTTCAACATCTTTCTTTGCTGTTTCCTTTGGTAATGAACCAATAACGTCAGCTAAGCCACCGGATTTAATAAAAGGAGTAGCTTCACTGGCAACATACATAACTCTCATTAAACACGATCTCCTTCTTTAATGTAAAGTGGATTATTTTCTGTTCCTTTTAATTCTAATTTTTTTTCAACTTTTGCACGTTTATCAATAATAACGTTTTCTAATACTGCATTTGGCGCAATCTTAGACCCTGAGAAAATAACACAGTTTTTGATAACTGCACCTTTTCCAATAATAACTTCACGACCAATAATACTATTTTCAATTGTACCATCAATAACTGTACCATTAGCAACGAATGATTTTTTCACTTTTGCGTTTTCTAAGTATTTAGTTGGTGGTGTATCATTTGTATTTGTATAAATTGGCCAATTTGATTTAAAGACACGTGAAGAAATATCGATATCCAACATTTCTAGTGAATATTTGAAATAAGCAGCTGTAGAATCTAAACAACGTGCATATCCTTTGTATTCATAAGTGTGAATTTGTTTTTCATCACATAAATATCCTAAAATATCTTTTAAATCATAGAATGCAGAAATCTTATGTGCTTTTTTCATGATTTCTAATAACTCTTTTGTATTAATGACATAAGTTTCTAATGAAATATTTTGTCTTTTTCTTGTTCCTTTATTAATTGTTTTACCAGTTAATAAACCATCTTTATCGATGTCTAAAACATCACAACCAACCCAAGCAACATCAGCATCTTTTGCTTTACGATAAACCATTGTAATAGATGCTCCTGATTTTTCATGAGCTGTAATAACATCATTGTAATCCATTGTTGTAATAATATGCGCTGGAGCAATTACTACATAGTCTGAATTACTTGTTTCTAAGAAATGAATATTTTCAACTAAGTTGTTGATATCATGATTGTATTTAGGATCGTTGGCATATTTTTCATTATAAAGTAATGAAACACCCCCAGCTTTTTGATTGAAGTTCCATGAATTACCATTTCCTAAATGTTTAAATAATGAACGAGGTTTTTGTTGAATCATAACCCCTACTGCATCAATTTTTGAATTTGACATATTTGATAAAACAAAGTCAATAATTCCATAACGACCAAGGAAGCTTACAGAGGCCACTGGTCTTCTTTCTGTCAATCCTGCAAATTCTATATCTGAATGTAAGTTTACTAAACCAATAACTTTTGCCATCTTTACTTCCCCCTCTATCTACTATTATCGCTCACTAATTCAACTTCTTTAGCTTCTGAATTAATGACAGTACCAGCTTTAACAACTACATTTTCATCAATAATGGCTTTATATATTTCTGCTCCTTCTTCCACAAGAACACCTGGCATTAATACAGAGTCAACAACTTTTGCTCCTTCACCAACATTGACATTATTAAATAAAACAGACCCTTCTACTGTTCCATTTACCATACACCCTTGAGTTACAAGAGAATTTTTAACATCAGCCTTTTCACCGATAATTTGAGGTTTTCCTAAAGTGTCTTCAGTATAGATTTTCCAATCTTTTTTGATATTATATAAATCTAAATCTTTGTCTTTAAGTAAGTCCATGTTTGCTTCCCATAAACTATCTACAGTACCAACATCTTTCCAATATCCATCAAATTCCCAAGCATAAAGTTTTTTATTATCATTCAACATTGCTGGAATGATATTCATACCAAAGTCATGTTTACTATCTTTATCTTTTGCATCAGCAACTAAGTATTTACGTAATTGTTTGTAAGTAAAGATATAAATACCCATTGATGCTAAAGTTGATTTTGGATGTTCTGGTTTTTCTTCGAATTCATAGATAGTTCCATCATCATGAGCATTCATAATACCAAAACGACTTGCTTCTTTGAGTGATACATTTAATACTGCGATAGTAGCATCTGCACCACGTTGTTTATGCGCTTCTAACATTTGATCATATTCCATTTTATAAATATGGTCTCCTGATAAAATTAACACATATTCTGGGTCATAGCGATCTAAGAAATCTAAGTTTTGATAGATGGCATCGGCAGTACCAGCATACCATGTAGCTCCAACTTCATCTCTTTCACGTGCAGGTAAGATTGCAGCAAGCGAGTTTGCTCCATCCAATCCCCATTTTGTACCTGCTCCTACATAAGTTCCAAGTAATACAGATTCATATTGTGTAAGTACACCTACAATATCAATTCCTGAATTTGCACAGTTACTAAGAGGGAAGTCAATAATTCTATATTTTCCCCCAAAGTGAACTGCCGGTTTTGCGACTTTTGCTGTTAGTTCTTTTAAACGTGTTCCACGCCCCCCAGCTAAAATCATAGCGACAATTTCTTTTCCCATTTTTAACTCCTCCTATACAAAAATGTAAGCGCTTTAATCTATATAATTATCTTATCATAAATTCCTATATAATTCACGGAATTATTAAAGATTTTCATAAATATAGACTAAATTTTTAGGCTAATTTAATTGTACTCCTTTTTAAGCATAAATTGAAAGGATTATCATAAATTATTTTGAGGTGAAAACATGGCTAGAATTTCATATACCGAAAAAGAAGTCGAACTTTTAGCGAGATTGATAAAATCTGAAGCTTTAGGGGAGGGCGAAGAAGGGATGTTACTTGTAGGAAATGTCGTTGTCAATCGTGTTGTCGCAAATTGTGATATTTTTAGAAACGTAAGAACGTTAAGTGAAGTAATTTATCAAACAAATCAATTTGCTGGCGTAGGACAACCCCTTTTTAATGAACCCGTTAACCAAAATGAAAAAGCCATTGCCTTACGTTGTATCAATGGCTATCGAAATGAACCTGCCACGAACGCCTTATGGTTTAAAAATCCTGGAACCAATGTTGAGTGTCCTGAAACCTTCTTTGGAAGATTTTCAGGAAAATATAAAAAACATTGCTTTTACAATCCAGGTTTAAAAGATAATTGTGATTTATAGGAGGCTTCTATGGATTATTTTGATGACTTAAATCCTTATCTAGTTAAAGAGGAAGAAATACCAACTCGACAAGAAACGCCCACACCACCTGCTCAACCTGCTGAACAAACTTATGTCGAAAACATTTTAAGAGTTAATGTTGGTAAAAAAGGAACTTTTTATTTTAGTTATACAGGTTCTAAAGCATGGAATGATAAAATCTATACTGGAACCATTCAACAAGCAGGAAGGGATCATTTTATTCTTGTAACTGAAACGGGACAAACAATTATGTTACTTCTTGTCTACTTACTTTGGGCCGAATTTGACGAACCTTTAGATTATCAACATAAAGTAAAATAAGTGCTTACGCACTTATTACATATCGACGAACTGTTGAAACAAAATGAAGTGATCCTGTCACAACAACATTTTTATGTTTTTCTTTCATTATTGAAATTGCTTCTTGATAAGAAAGATGTCCTCCTTGACTTCTTTCATCTTCAAAATCAGCAAGCATTACATCATAATCCTTTAATAACTCCAACATTTTCGTTCCATCTTTATCTATTAAAGAACTAAAAACGATCCCTACATCTTCTAAATTTCTTTCCTTAATTGTTTGAATTAAAGCCATAATACCATTAATATTATGTGCGCCATCTAAATAAAGAGAACCAAATCGTTCAAAACGACAAGGCCACATAAAATGCTCAATAACGTTTTCAATATCTCCTTTTTTTAATTCTATTAAAGAAGAAACAACATGTAAAGCAAGTAAAAGATTATCCACTTGATAAGATGGCAAGTAAAGAAGATAATCATTTTCTTTAAAAGAAATAGAATAAGGATAGTGATGACTATCCGGAATTTTCACATGATAAAAAGTACTTTGTTTTTCTTTACACACTTTTTGAAAATAAGTTAAAATCTCTTGATTTTTCTCTGTTGTAAATAAAGGAACTCTTTCTTTGATAATTCCCGCTTTATGGCAAGCTATGTCTAAAAGGGTATTTCCTAACATAAATTGATGATCATAGCCAATATTTGTGATTATCGCAATCTTGCTTTGAATTACATTCGTTTTATCATTAAGTCCACCTATTCCACATTCAATAACATGATAATCTAAATCAAGTTCATTGAAATAAGAAAGCATAATAAGGGTATCTATTTCAAACATTGAAAGATGTTCTTTTTCTATGATTGGATAAAGTTGATTAATAAGTTTTAATAAATCCAAATCACTGATTGGTTTTCCATCAACCGCTATTCTTTCATTATGTTTAATAATATAAGGTGAGGTAAAAGTTCCTACATGATAACCCTGTGTCATTAATAAGTCTTTAATAAAAGTTACAGTCGATCCTTTTCCATTTGTTCCTGCAACATGAATCACATTTTTTAAATTCACATTAAAATGATAGCAATCTACAATCTTTTGAAAATCTTCAAAAGAACGTTTTACTCTTTGTGATTCAATAAAAGATAAAGCTTCTTTAATTGTCTTAAACATTAGGGATACTCCAATCAATTGGTGTCATCCCATTTTTAATTAAAAACTCATTTGTTTTAGAAAAAGGACGTGAACCAAAGAAACCACGATAAGCCGATAAAGGAGAAGGATGAACGCTTGTTAAAACAAGATGTCTTGAATCAATGTATTTTTTCTTTTCAATCGCATTCTTTCCCCAAAGAATAAAGACCAGTGGTTTTTCTCTTTCATTTAAATAATGAACAACATTTAAAGTAAAGGTTTCCCAACCAAGTCCTTTATGTGAATTTGCTTTTCCTTTTTCTACCGTTAAAACATTGTTAAGTAATAAAACACCTTGTTTTGCCCAATATGTCAAATCACCATGATTTGGAATAGGCAATCCTAAATCATCATGAATCTCTTTATAAATATTGACAAGACTTGGCGGAATACGCACATCTTTGGTAACAGAAAAAGCAAGTCCATTAGCTTGATGAGGTTCATGATAAGGATCTTGTCCTAAAATCACAACTTTGACATCATCAAAATCACAAAGATTTAATGCTCTAAAAATCTGTTGTTTTGGTGGATAAATGGTTTTTGTTTGATATTCTTGATCAATGATTTTATGTAATTTTTGATAATATTCTTTTTGTGATTCAATTTCTACAATCGTTTTAAATCTATTCATGATTTTCTCCTAAAATAAATTTTTCAATAACTTCACTTACTGCCCCTTCATCATAATCTTTTTCAGTAACATATTGAGCGAGTTCTTTAATATCATCATTTGCACAAGCCACAGCACAACCAAGCTTTGCAGTTTTAATCATTTCAACATCATTATAATTATCACCAATACCAATGGTTTCATCCATATCATAGCCTAGATAATTTACAAGCCAACGCATTCCATAGCCTTTATCAACACCCTTGGTATTCATTTCCATATAACGACCACTTGAAAAAGCTACACTACATGTTTCTTTTATACTTTGTGGTAATTTTGTTTCTAAACTCTTTAAAAAGTCCATATCTCTTTTTTCATAAAGAATCTTCGCAATCTTTTCATCCTTTAAAAAATCTAAATTATAATCTTCAATTACTTCAAACTTTGCTTTTTGAGCTATTTTTCTTTCAATTTCATTTTCATCTGCATGGAAGATATAACAACAATCCAATGTAAAAACAAGTACACATACATCTAAATTTCTAGCATTTTCAAATATTTCTTTAGCTATATCAAATTCAAGTCCTTTAAAATGAAGTATTTCATTATTTTTATTTTCTACAATCAATCCACCATTAAAGCATAGAGAATATTCTCCCTCTTGATCATAGGTTCCAATTTCCTTTAAAATTTCAGGAATCATATTAAAAGCTCTTCCTGTACAAGGAACAAACTTTAATCCCTTTTCTCTTGCTTTTAAAATAGCTTCTTGATTCACTTTTGGTACATGATGATTTACTAATAAAGTTTCATCTAAATCCGAAAACATGATACGATACATATTACTTTCCTCCATAAAACATTCTTAAAAAGATCGGTACTCTTTGAGACCAATGATATTCACTGTGTTTTCCTTCAGGAAAATAACGATATTGAAAATCCTTTAATTTCCCCTCTACACATTTTTTAATATGTTCATTACTCGAAACATATCTTTCATCATCTTCTTGTCCACCGACATCCATATACAACATATTATGACTTATTGCTGTGACTTTCAATAAATTTACGAATTCTTGTTCATAAATCCAAAAAGCGCTTGAAAGTATAGCGCACTTTTTAATAATCGTTGGATATCTTAAAAAGGCATAAAACGAAATAAGTGCTCCCATGGAGCTTCCGACAATTCCATAATCATCTATTTTTGTAGGAAATCTTTGATCTATGTATGGTTTTAATTCAGTCGTTAGAAAATGAACATAAGCTTTTCCTTCTCCACCTACTAAACGATTTGATTGAAATTCTTGTGACAGTTCTTGTGACATGATCCATGGTCCATATTCATCTTCTCTTTTCAAAGGTTCAAAGTTACAATAAATTGCCACTAAAATAACATCAATTTGTAATTCTTTTATACTTTCAAGAAATCCCCAACTTTTACCAATATAAGCTTCTTCATCAAAGAAAGCATTTTGTCCATCATTAATAAATAAAACAGGATATCTTTTTTTAGATGTTAGATAATCATCGGGTACATAAATAATAATATCTCTTTCTCTTTTCAAAGATTTCATTTCTATTTTTTCTTTTATAATCATACAACTTCTCCTAATAAAAAAATAAGCAATTCGCTTATTTTTCTTGATCTATATCCGGTAAGATGACAACTTGTTCACCATCTCTTGTAAAAACGTAATTTTCTCGTGCATATCGTGTTACATAATCATCATCATTTAAAAGTTCAACTTCGTTTTCAAGTTCTTTTTTCTCTTTTTTGACCGCAGCTACTTCATTTTCGAGTTTTTTTATATCATCTTGACGAGAAAAAGCGGCCATTGCTTGTGATAATAAGATGTACATTAAAAAGCATCCAATTAAGATATAAGCTGTTGGTTTATATGTTTTTCTTAATCGTTTTTTTGACATCTTTTCACCCTCTTCTTTATAGACCTCATTATAGCATTAAACCTCAAAAAAACAAAGCGGATAGGAAAAAATACATAATCTATTGCTTTGTTTATATAATAAATGACAATCATCATTTGTTGGTGCATATAATTTTGATAAATAATTAAACCAAATAATAAAGCTACTAAAAAATAAAAACATAAAACACCTTCATTTATAAAAAATAGACCCGTAAAATAGATACCAGCAAATAAAATCCCACAACAAATCTGCAGAAAGTAACGTAGATACTTGAACTTAATCTTGACGAGATTACTATAAATAAGATGATACATAAAGGTAAAGACAATCCCGTAGACAAATGAATAGCCTATTCCCTGTATTTGTGTGACTAAATCCATTATTTCAAGAGTTTATTCAACATTGTATCTTTTCCTTTTGTCATCTTTTTATTAGATAAATAAGAAAGACCATCAATATTCCCTTTAATACTTACTTCCTTTTTTTCTTGATCAAAGCGTACCAACGCTAAATCTGTTCCTTTAATATTTAAGTAACCTAATGATGTTTCAATTAAAAATTCTAATGAATCAAAACTTTCTATTTTTTTAATACCTGTAAGTTCCAATGTTTTACGATCCTTTAAATAAACATGATGATAAGGTGTTTGTTCAAAATGTATTTGATTATCCATATATCTTCCTCCCCTAAAGTATATGAAAAAAGAGAATATTTAACACTCTCTCTTTTAATCATTTTTGTGTTCATTTTCTTATATTTTCATAAAGAAACTAACAACTTTTTTCATCTCATCTATTCTATGTTTTATTTCGTCTATACTTTCATCATTTAACAACTTATCAAAGATTTCATCATATTGTTTTTCGGTAAGATTTTCTAACCATCTTTCATCCTCATTTGGATATTTCTTTTGATAAAATTTTACGACTTGTTCTGCCTTCCCTTCTGCCTTTCCTTCAACCCTTCCACGAGCTAATCCTTTTGCTTCTCCATCATAATAATGTGCTTTCTTATCAAACTCTGCTTTTTCATAGGCCCAAGCTTCTTCTCTTAGATTCATATCTTCCATAAACTTATCATATTTATTTTTCATGATTCGCCCCACCTTTGTTAGGTTTATTCTATCACACTTACTTCCTTTTTCAATCAGATAACTTAACTCTTCTAAATCATCTAAATTATCTTTCCCCTTTTCCTCAATGATTCGATCAATTTCCTTTAAAAATATATAATAAACATGATATAGACTTCCTTTATCATCATGATATTTTTTATCTAATGAAGCGTATTCTCTTATCAATTCATGATGTTCTTGATCTTCATCATTAAATAAAACAATTTGATAAACAGGTTGCAGTTTTCGATAATCATCTCCACTTTCTATTTGTGAAGCAATGTTTTTAAAGACATAGAATTGAAATCTTTTATGTAAGCTTTCAAAGATTCCTTGTGATTGAACTTCAATGTTGATAAACTCTCCTTCTTCTGTTTGTACTCTTACATCTAAAATTGATTTTTTCTCTCCATAACGACTTGGTATTAATTCAGAATTCACCACATGAAGTTCTTTACATCTTATTGGTGTTACAGTTTCAATGATGGTTTTTAATAAATACATACAATCTTGATCTTCATTGTTGTAGACGAAATACTTGAATAATAGATCATTATAAAATGGTATATTAATTTCTTCATTCATTCTCTTTTCCTCCTATAAGTATATTCGTCACTCTTCTTCATTTTTTCTTCAAAAAATGAAAAAAAAGATAGAAAATAATCTATCTTTTTTAAAGTTCATTTGTTTCTTTTCTTTTTTCATCAACAATTTCATAAAGCATCGTACTTTCATCTTTTAAAACATGTTCTTTTAAAAGATTTACTTTTACTGTAAGAATTGTTCTACCAAATTCAATCTCAATTATATCGCCAACCTTTAACTTTGTTGAAGGTTTAGCAACTTTACCATTGATTTTAACACGTTCACTTTGTGAAATTTCTTTGGATAAAGTACGTCTTTTAATAATTCTTGATACTTTTAAAAATTTATCTAATCTCATCTTACTCACTCATAACAGCTGTAATTGCTGGAACGACTTGTTTTTTACGAGAAATAACACCTTCTAATGTTCCTTGACGATCTGTTAATTGAACATTAAATGCTTTTTCTACTAATTCTGGACGTGGTCCACCAACAAAGATTTCACTGTTAGCGTTGATAATATCTGTAAGTAATAATAACGTAAATTCTAAGTTATTATCTTCCGCAAATTTATTCATATAGTCTAACATATCTTTTTTGTATGGTAAGAATCCTTCGATATCCATTGAGTTTACTTGTGCAACCCCAACTTGTAAGTTATCAAAGCTAAATTTTTTGAAGTCTTGATTAAAGATTTCATCTACAGTTTTACCTACTAAAGAAGTTCCCGCTTTAAACATTTCCATTGCAAATTCTTGAATATCCACACCAGCAATTTCAGCTAATTTTTTTGCAATTTTTGTATCTACTGGTGTACATGTTGGTGATTTGAATAATAATGTATCGGAAACAACCGCCCCTAATAATAATCCAGCAATATGGCTTGGCATTTCAACATCTTGTTCTTCAAACATTCTAGTCACAATTGTTGCTGTTGAACCTAAAGGTTCTCCTCTAAATAATAATGGTCCAACTGTTTGAATATCAGCCACTCTGTGGTGATCAACGATTTCTAAGATATCAGCTTCTTCGATACCAGGAATAGATTGACCTCTTTCATTGTGGTCTACTAAAATAACTTTTTTTCTTAATCCTTTTAATAAAGCAAAACGTGAGATACTTCCTACACAACGATTATTTAAATCGATAACTGGATATCCACGATATCTTGTTTCAGACATAACTTCTTTCATGTAATCTAAAGTATCATCTGTTGAGAATGTTTTAATATCTCCTTTAATCATCACATATTCAACTGGAACTGCTTGAACAATTTGTTGAGATGTTTGATATGTGTTAAATGGTGTTGAAACAATTGAAATTCCTTGTTCCTTACATTTATTTACAACGTGTTCATTTGAAGTTAAAGAACCAGTTAAAATGATTAATGATGGCTTAACTGAAATAAGTTCTTCTAAATCATCACTTCTATCTCCACCTACAATCACAACATCATTTTCATGAATACGTTTTTTAGCTTCATTTCCTGACATTGCTGCAATGTGAATATCTCCATTAATTACTTTTAAAGCTTCATTTAAATAAATAACATTTGCTTCTAATGTATCAATAACATTTTCAACTGGAGTTTTAGCTTTCTTTAATACTTCGCTATCCCATTGATCCATATATCCTTCAATAATATTAGAAGTAGATAAAAGACCTAATAATTGACCATGTTCATCTAAAATAGGTGCAGATTTTAAATTTTGTTGTTTTAATAAAAACCATGCTGTTTTTAAAGTTAAATCTTTAGAAAAAACAGTCACTTTATCATAATTTAAATCTTCTACTTTTTGTTTTACAGTTTTTAATAAAACTGGATGTTCTACTCCAAAACGTTTTAAAACATATTCTGTTTCACGATTGACTTCCCCTAAACGTACAGGAACTGCATTATATTTATTTGTCGCATTTAATAAATAACTATATGCAATTGCTGAACAAATACTATCTGTATCTGGATTTTTATGTCCACTTACATAAACAATTTCACTCATTTAATTTCTCCTTTATACATTTTTCTTTAAGTAACGATACACTGTTGGTTCCGATACTGCAAGTTTTTCTGCCACTAAAACAATAGCACCTTTTACCTTAAATGTCCCCTTTTCTTGTAAATATTTTACAACTTTTATTTTTTCATCAACATTTAATCTTTCTGCTAAGAAATAACTTGGGAATCCCATTTTTTCTAAACATTCTTTAATATACATATCAATCATTTCATCTAACGGTGATGATAAGATTTCAACTGGGTTATCCATTTTAAATTCAATATCTTTTTCTTCTTTAATTCCTAAGATTTTTTTAATTGTTGATGTTAAATATTCTAAATCAGAAATATTGACATTAATACATAACATACCAACAGGCATTTCACAACCTTCTTCTTTAATAAAATAAGTCGCAGCTCTCATTAATTTACCATCATTTCCTACTGTTTTATAGTTCATAACAAAATCATGATCTAAATATTGTTTTTCTTCCAAATAGTGTAATGATAAATTTGACAACTTCGCACCAACTTCTCTTCCTGAAATTGGATTATTTGAAATAGCTACGATTTCTTGATCTTTTGATGTTAAATCATGTAAAGCTATTTCGCAATTATCTCCTAGTGCAGCACTTAAAAAATCAACAAGCTTTGCATAAGGTTCTAAACTTTTGTACATATTTTTTCTTCCTCGTTTCCTTATTATTATGATAATAATTCATATCTATATATTATCACGATAATAATTCATAAACAACAATTATTATTATAATAAAAAAGAGTATCTTTGTTTTTCACAAAATACTCTATTTATAAATATTCTTTTTAGAAACTTCTTTTAAAGAAGAAACACCCGTCATCATCATAACATTTTCTAATTCTTGTCCAAGTTGTTGAACATAAGCTTCAACACCTTCTTTTCCAGCACCGTAAATCATGTTGACAAATGGTCGTGCAATAATAACTGCATCCGCTCCTAAAGCTAAAGCCTTAAAAACATCTAAACCACTACGGATTCCTCCATCAACAAAGATTTTTATTTGTCCTTTGAATTTGTCTGCAATTTCTTCTAAAACAGAAGCTGTTGCAGGAGTTCCATCTAAAACTCTTCCTCCATGATTTGAAACAACAACTCCTTTAGCACCTGCATTGATAGCTTTTTGTGCTCCTTCAACTGACATAATTCCTTTAACAATAAAAGGAGCTTTGGCATAATCAATAATTTCTTTTAATTCTTCTGCGCTTTTTCTTCCAGCTGGTGGTATTCTTCCTTGTAAAAAAGGAAGCCCTGCTGCATCAATATCCATCGCAATCGCAAAAGCATTGGATTCATTTGCAAGTTCTAATTTTTCAAAACATGTTTCTTTATCCCAAGGTTTAATCGTTGGAACACCAACACCTTCATTTTCTTTAATCACTCGTGTCGCTTGAATCATGATTTCTTCATTTAAACCATCTCCAGTAAAAGCCGCAATTCCACTTTTTGCACAAGCATTTACGTACACTTCATTAAAGCTATTATCATTATATAGATCACTATAATGTTGACTAACAGCTCCTACTGGTCCTGCAAAAACAGGATACTTAAATGTTTTTCCAAACAATTCAAAAGAAGTATCTATTTCATTATTAGATGCAATGGTATCCATTTTCACTTCTAGCTTTTGCCAAGCATCATAGTTTTTAATAGCTACTGTCCCCGTACCTTTAGCCCCTGGTCCAGGTATTTTATTAGAACAAGCTTTTCCATTACAAATAGGACACGATTTACAATAAGATCCTATCACACTTCTACTTTTTTCTCTTATTTCATTTACATTCATACCTTTCATACCTTTTTCCTCAACCTTTATTTTTCCACATCAAAGCTTACACCTGAACTTTCATTGAAATCAAGTTTTTCATTAAAAAACTTATTTGTACAAGTTGTACAAACAAGTTAGTAATTGTTGCTTTCTTTTATTATTTGTTTCAATCTATAATTATTATCAAATATATTTTCTGATAAGTTATTAATTTCTAATAAACTTTTGATGCACCATTCTGGATCCTGAGTATGAAATGAATAATACACATCATTCATTTGTTTATAATTAAACAAATTAACAACAAATTTTGTAGATTGTTCCCTTGTATAAGAAATGTATCTATACATATAACCCATCCAAAATAATGCACTTTTTGAATATTTTACCTTACCATAACTGCTGTCACCAAATTGTTCTAAAATACTATAAATCCCCTCATATACATCAAGTGATAATATAGACGGATTATTAATATCTAATTTTTTTAATAAATCAGAATGCAAAAAGCGTCTCATAAAAATACCCGTAGAACATTTTAATTCATTCGATTTTTCAAACAATTTTCCTTGATATTCAGCAAGTAATAATCCATCATGATCAAATTTTCTCATTTTAATATTTCCTCAATATATAAACCTGTTCTAAATTCTCTTTTAGCAAGTTTTAATTTTGTATCTATTTCATAACTTCGTTCATTTAAAAATTTCCTGCAATCTTCTCGTTCAGGATTAGAAAGATAATATCTTTCAATTGGAATTAAATTTTTTAAAGCTTTTTCTGTTTTAAAAATAAATTGTAATCCCAATTTTGAAGCTGACAAAGAATGAAGCGCAACATCCGCATTTATTTCTCCCTCTGTAAATTGAGCCATCACATAAAACATTTTATTATCAGCAATAGGAGCAATAACCACATCAACACCTTCTATTTCATTTATTATTTTACTAACCATTGAATTCGATGAAAATCTACCTAGTGTTCCTCGGTAATAACAAATAGCAATCATCCATTCCAAGTCACATTCAAACCTTTTAATCTTTAAATCATCAAATGAATACCTAAATGAATATACTGAAGATTTTTCTTTTTCACAAACAAATGATAGCGCTTGTTTATATGTTTCACCGAGATAAAAACCTTTTCCAAAATCACAATTATCTCTAGAACCTAAAATTGTCACTGCTGACAATCCATACTTAGAACCATGAAATAAAACATTATGATATTTTTCTTTTATAAGTTCTTCCTTAACAGCATTAATTCTATAGTTATTCATATAAGCAAAAGAATATATTTTTTCACAAACACTGTCTCTCGTTACTCTTGTTTTTTCAATTGAATCTAATGTCACTCTCGATATCCCAGTTTTTTCAGATAACTCAATATTATTTAAATTCTCAGATTCTAATATAAATCTAATATCTTCCTTTATATTATAGTCACATTCAACATTTAACATACGTAATTTCTCCTTCATTTACGTAATTATAAAACATAAAACTTGTTTGTACAAGTTGTACAAACAAGTTTTATTTAATACTTTTACATTTTTTTACTCAATCTAACATCTTTTGCATTTCCTTTGAATTAATACTTACAATTTCTTTAAAATATTCTTGTTGTGTTTTATTTCCTTTAAATAATTCTTTTTCAATTTTACCATCTTTTAAATAAAGAAGTCTTGATGAATAAGAAGCAATTAAAGGATCGTGACTGACCATAACAATTGTAATATGATTTTCATTCATTTTCTTAAAAATAGATAATATTTCATGTGAATTTTGACTATCTAAATTCCCTGTTGGTTCATCAGCAATGATAATTTTAGGATTTCCTATTAAAGCTCTAGCAATAGCGACTCTTTGTTGTTGTCCACCAGAACATTCATGAGGATATTTATTGAGTAGTGATTCAATATCTAATTCTTTTGTAATTTGATGGACTTTTTCATCAATAACTTTTTTATCTTCGCCAATGAGTTTTAAAGGAATCATAATATTTTCATAAACTGTTAAAGAATTTAATAAATTATAATTTTGAAAAACAAAACCTAAATATTGATATCTAAATTTTCCTAGTTGATTTTCTGACATTTGTTTCACTTCTTGATTTAAAATATACAAGTTCCCTTTAGTAGGCATATCTATCGTTGAAATATTATTCACTAAAGTTGATTTACCAGAACCCGAAGCTCCCATAACAACAATAAATTCACCCGCTTTAATTTCTAAATCAATATTTTCTAAAGCTGTAAATGGTTGTTTACTTCCAAGTCCATAAATTTTTGTCATATTTTTTGCTTGTAAAACTGTTTCCATATTATTGTCCTCCTAGTTGTACTTTTCCTACACAATAATTTAATAAAAGACAAATGAATAATGTTACTACATAATAGATAAATAGCCCACTATAGAAAAATAACATTGTAGAATTCATTAAAATAAACTCTCTCGCCATAAAGATTAAATAAGGTAATGGAATTACTAAAACACAAATAAAATAAAGGATATTTTCTTTCAAAAGCATCTTCTTTAAATCACTATAAACATAACCTACTTTATTTAAAATAGAAAATTCTTTCATTTTATTTTTCTTTTCCATATTCATCTTATATAAAATAGAAATAATTACCATCGCTACAATAAACAAATAACTGATCATTCCTGTCACAAATTCATTACTTTCAATATTTTGTGATGCTAAAACAGGTAATAAAACTGCTATCAGTAATGTAAGTAAGCCAATTAACGAAGCTGTTGATTTAATCATCAATCCCACATGTGATAAACAAATATATATTTGTTTTCCTTTTAAATTCTTTTTATTCTTTAAAAAGATTTGTGGTAATAAATACTTATATAATCCATACATTCCCACAACACCTAAAGCTGTTGGCGGAATATAATTTATTAAATTTCCTTCAACCGTTATAATTGAACAAAATCCTATCAAATAAATAAGTAAATACATCATCATTTTTTTAAAACTTACAAAATGAATAGCTTGTACCTTATTTTCATCATTCATTAAAGTATAAATATCACTTTTATGAAGTTGCCCTATTAAAAAGATGATCACAATAACAACTAATACACATAAAGCTGAAATCGTTGTAAAAAAGGTACTTGGCATAATGGTATAAATTGAATAATTGATTTGTAGATAAGGATATATCTTTGAATGAATGAAAAATAAGCTAAGAACACCTAAAATAAATGAAATCGGTAAAACAAAGATAAAGACGATTCCCATTTGAATCAATGTATATTTGATAAAATCTAACAAGTTAAATCCACAAGTAAATAAAATTCCAAATTCTTGATGTTTTTTATTGAAATTATATTGACTGGCATAAATAATCATAAACCAACAAAATAAAATAATTAAAAAGGGTAATCCCATTGATAATGGTATATCCGCTCCAAGAGGATCATCTATTCCTCTAGCTATCTGCTTCTATTAAATAGGGATTGTTGATAAATTCTGAAAAGATCAAATGAATGACAATTGCAAAAATAAGTGTTAAACCATAAATAACATACTGCTTTTTATTTCTTTTTAATGTAAGTATTGCTAGTGAAAAAACTTTCATCTTTCCCATCTCCTAACTTCATCATAAACTTTCAATACTTACTTACAAGATAAGTGGCACAAACAACCTAGAAATGACATCAACAACATCTTAAATAAATCTACTTATGATACAATACAGTTAAAGGAGGGATAGTATGAAATACAAAGTAGGAAAACCCCATTATAAATTAAGTTTTATTTATTCATTCATCATTATTTTTTGGGCTGTTTTTTTAATCATTTATAGTCCATTTTCAGGAATGAATATTTGTGGATTTATGCTTATTTTTTTGATTATCTTTATCTTTCTTCCTAGTATGGTATTTTGTAATAATATTTGGGAAGTGGATGAACATTATCTTAAATACACTTTTTATAATAATGTAATCGATAAATCACAAGCATTTTTTAAAACAATTTTTACTAGAAATATGGAATATCAAATGAAAATAAAACTAGATAAGATTATATCTATCCAAGTCACTTATGAAGCAGTTCCAATGCTTTTTTATGGAACCAATGGTTATAATGTTATTTTTAAAGTATTGATGAAAGATGGCTCTTCTTTTTCTTTTCAACCAATCGTTACTAGAAAAAGAAAAGAAGTTATCGATGCAATTGAATTTTTAAAAGAAAAAGGAATTATCTTTAAAGATCGTTATCATATTCTTGATCAATTAGATAAAAAAGAGCCTTTAGCTTATTATTTAGAAAAAATACATGGAGGTAAAAAATGATTTCTATTGCTTGTAATATACAAGAGTGTTATTTTGAAATCATCAAAAAACACTTTACCTCAAAAGATTATTATCTAGAAAAATTCAATCCTGCATCTTATGATGATATCTACTTTATTGAAATAAATACCCTCAATGATTTAGATAAAATTCAACAAATCAATAGATATCCAGAAACTTTAATTTATATTATTGGTCCTAATGACTTTCATTTACTTAATGAATGTTTAACATTAGGAATTCATTTATATTTTGAAAAAGATGATTTAGAAAACAGTCTTCACTCTAAATCAGAGACTATTCATCAACAAATATTTACTAGATTTAAAACATATCATTATAAAAATAAACAAATGTCTTTTGAATTAAGACTTGCTCAAATTATGTATGTAGAATCCATGAATCATAAACTTGTAATTCATCATGATAATGGTGATTTTATTGAAAGAAAAAATTTATCTTTATTTATAAAAGAAATCAATTCTTCTGACTTTATTCAAATTCATAAATCATTTGTCGTAAATAAAAACTATATTCAAGAAATAAAAGCTAAAGAACTCATTTTAAAAAATTCTACTATTCTACCTATTGGTAGAAACTTCAAAGAAAGTATTTAAAAAGTAAGGACACACAATCCTTACTTTTTATAATAATTCAATATATTGTTTAGAACAAATTTCTTTAGATGTTGATTAATAACAAGTTTTTGAGTAATATGTGGACAAACACTATAACATAATTTACACCCTATACATCTATTTTGCACAAAATGCTCATGTTTATTTTCTATTGTTTTACCAATAAAAATAGAATCTCTTACCATATGACTAAGAACACTAAATCAATATATTCTTCACTTGCTTCATATAACCAAAAACTTCTAAAGCACCTCCTGTATCTTGTGAGTAAATTTCTTCCACCAATATTTTAATAATCCATTAATCAATATTTCTTTATTAAAACACCTCTTATTTTTAGAAATAAATATTATAATGTATATTCTTTTGGTGATTGTCCATTATCAGCAATAATACTTGAGCATCAGCTAAATAAAACACTTCAAAAGTTGGATTATCCATATTTCTTTTTCAGCTTTATTATCTTCAAATACAGCTCTACAATAGTTAAATATTGTACTGGCGTATCATTTAAAAGTTTTACTAATCATTCACATTTACTTCCATCGTTATTTATCATTATGAAATAATTATTTTTTTCATCTTCGCTATTGTAATAACTTTACACAGATATATGCACTCTAAAGTGCTATATACTATCCATTTTAAAATTATTGTTTAATATAAGCATTTTGGAGGAAATAGTATGAAAAATAATGAATTACCTGCTTGTCCAGTAGAAACAACACTTACCCTTATTAGAAATAAATGGAAAGTATTAATTTTTCGTGATTTAATGCCTGGTTCTAAAAGATTTGGGAACTTACAAAGAAGTATTGGGCAAATCAGTCAAAAAGTTTTAACTTCTAATTTAAAAGAAATGGAAACAAAAGGGATTGTTCATAGAAAAGTTTATGCTGAAGTACCACCATGTGTCGAATATAGTTTAACTGACTTAGGAAAAAGCCTAAAACCTATTCTTGATTCTATGTGAAATTGGGGAGAAAATTTTAAAAGAACTATTCAATAAAATAAGTGCCAGCCTATAGCGACACTTATTTTTTCATTTTAATAATCACATTTAAAGAATTATTGACATCACTAGCCTTATATAAAGCTTGATCAAGCTGTTCTAATGGAAATTCATGAGTAATCATACTTTCTAAATTCCACTTACCACAAGCCATTATTTCTTGAACATCATCAACATCTTCTTTCATATAACCACCAGAGCCAATAATACTTTGTTGTGCATATGTCATATGTAATAAATTAATGGAGCGTGGTTCTTTATTGACCGCTACTGAAACAAAACGACTTTCTATTTTTCCTAGTTTTAAAAAATCATCAAGAATACTTTTAGCACCTGCTGCATCTAACCAACAATCGATATTTGCAGTTGGACCATTTAAAGAATAAGCCATTCCAAAATAATCTTTGACATGATTTATAAAATCATCTACTTGTAGGTTACATGTTTCAAAATCTAATTTTTTAGCAATTTCTAAACGATAAGTTGAATAATCACAAATCATCACTTTTTCCATCCCAAAATATTTAAAAGCAACAGCTGCAGCAATACCAATCGTTCCACTGCCAAAAACAACCGCATTTTGTCCTTTGACATACCCTTGACCACTTGGAATCATGCCTCTTCTAGCCCCACGACAGCCTACGGTAAAAGGTTCAATTAAACTTGCTAGTTTATCTGAAATACGTTTGTCTACTTGAAAGAGAGAATGATTTTTCTTAGCATTTGGTACTAATATATACTCTGAAAATCCACCTAGTGTCCCCACTCTTGAAGTATCATCTTTAGCATATAAAGGATAAGGATAAACACGGTCTCCTACTTTAAAATCCTTAACTTCTTTTCCCACCTTAACAATTCTTGAAATTGTTTCATGACCAAATTCACCACCAACATTCACTTTATGTCCTGTATTTGGCCCATGCATAAAAACAGCCACATCTGTTCCACATATACTTGAATAAATATTTTGTATTAAAACATCATAATCACCCACTTCAGGAAGAGGTAATTCTTGTATTTTTACTTTTTCTTTTCCTAAATAAATTCCTGCTTTCATAAATTCTCCTTTGGTTGTTTGATACATCGTTGAATCACTTGCATCACAAATTCTATTTCTTCTTTACAATCATCTTTTAGCCATTGAGTAATAATTGCTATAATGCCTTATATATAAAAAGACATAATGTATTTTCTTTCTTCTTGAGGAACTTGATAACAATCTAAGATTGGAATTAAAACATGTTGAAATAATTGTAAATAACTTTGATTAAGTTGTAGCACTTTTGCTTTTTTATAGCTGTTAAAAAAAGACGTTTGTTCCTTTTAATATAACTTAAATAAGGTTTTAAATATTTGGGTGTAATTAGATAAAGTTCATCTTTTGAACAATCATTGATCTTATTCATAAAATTTCGTGAATCTTGTCCCATATGTTCAAGAAAATGACGATTCATATATTCAACACTTTCCTTTAATAAATCATCTAATGTTTCATAATGTAAATAAAATGTTGAACGATTAACTTTTGCTTAATGACAAATTTCTTTAACTGTAATATAAGAAAAATCTTTCTTTTCCAAAAGTTCTAGAAAAGCCTGATCCATTTTTATCGCTGTATTAAAATATTTACTTTCATTTTTATTCATAAACTTTCTTTCCTTTTTTACTATGTATAATCATATAAAATGCAGTCATAATAACAAGTACATAAACAATGCCGCCTGTTATTGTATTCATCATTTGTCGATAACTATCTCCATGAGATGAAAAACGAGAAATCATGGCTGTTTGTAAAGCTAAAATTGACATTAAAGCACATACAAAATTAATGATTTTACTAGCTGATAAAATTAAATTTCCTATCTTATGAAACTTAACTACATTTATCACGGCAACAATCACTGTATAAAAAGTATATAATGCTGATAAATAAATAATATAACCAGGATAACTATATCCTGCATTTGTTTTAATCATTAATATGATCATCCCACCCATGGGAATATTCAATAAAAATAAACCATAACCAGTATTTCGATAACATTGCATTTGATTACCATTTCTTTTATAGCATACTATTAAATATATTTTCATTATTGATAAAACTAAATAATAAATTCCCATTGATATAAACCATGGTAACATATAATAAATTCCTATAACCAACCTAAACAACGTATAAAATAAATTAACAATCAATCCTTGATAAATATTCATTGTTCCTCTAAAAGAAAAATCATTTAAATACCTTTGAACTATCTTTATAGAAATAATCTTATTAACTATCCTACTTCCCTTTAGCTTATTTATTAAATCTATACATAAACAAACAAGAGAGTATGCTGACATACTATAAATAAAGTATGAAAAGATACTCTTTGTTTTTCCTAATATAAAAATCAATAGCAATAAACTAAATGAAATAACAATTATCTTCTTATTATTCTTTTTCACTAATTTCTTTAGCAAGTTCCATAATTTCAAAAGCATACTTTTGTTTTCCACGAACAAGTATTTTCTTATGAACCGGATAATTAATTCCCATTCCAATTAAACCAATTAAACCAATAATAACACCTAAAACAAACATACCTGTTGTCCCACTACCAATGACATTCATTGATAAACACATTCCAACACCCATCAATAAAGCTGAAATAATTCCTAAAGTATAAGTAAAAATAGTAGCTGGTAATTTTGCCTTTGCATCTAATTTTCGAAGAGCCATTACCTTTGATGTATCCTTTGGCGCATATTCATTAGCAAGTTGTTCTGCATAAATTTTATCTGTATTCATTTTCATTTCCTCCATTTCTTACAGTTTTATTATAAAAAATAGAAAAATGAAACCAAACAACACAAATAAAGAAGAATGTTGATTAAAAAAAGAAGCTATCGAATAATATATCTTCTACTTTGTATTCTTTTTTAGATAATCTAAAAATGCTTGGATTCTTTTTTCACTACCCATTTGTGATAAATTAAAATAATGATGATCTAATTCATCAGGCATACATTTTTTACCTGAATAATGGTTAGGAAATTGATGAATATTATCCAAACCAACACCTCGTCCTAATTTATAAGCATTTTTATAACTTGCATCTTGTAAAAATGCTGGAATAGGAACATCCGTTGTTTTATTTGCCTCATCCATTGCTTGATAAATGCCATTAGAAACCGTTGATGATTTAAGCGAACAACAAACACATAAAGCAGCATGTGCTAAAATTGTTGTAGACTCTGGCATTCCTATTCTTTCTACCGCTAGAAAAGCATTTGTCGCTACAACAAGAGCTTGCGAATTAGCCAAACCTATATCTTCAGATGCACAAACACAAATTCTTCTAGCAATATATTTAACATCCTCTCCAGCAATCAACATTCTTGCTAGATAATAAAGTGTTGCATCTGGATCGGTATGTTTCATCGATTCAATAAAGGCAGAAATAGTATCATAGTGATTATCACCATTTTTATCATATCTTATGACCTTTTTTTGAATACATTGTTCAGCTACTTCTAAAGTAATTGAAATTATCCCTTCTTTGTTTCTTTCCGTTGTAAGATAAGCAAGTTCTAAGGCGTTTAGAACACTTCTGGCATCTCCTCCTGCTTGATCTGCAAGGAAGCTTTTAGCATTTTCATCAATTATAATCTTTTCTTTACCTAAACCTTTTTCTTGATCTTTTAATGTACGATCAATTAATGTTATTAAATCATCTTTTTCTAAAGGTTTTAATTCAAAGATTGGACATCTTGAAAGTAAAGCATTATTGACTTCAAAATAAGGATTTTCTGTTGTAGCTCCTATTAATATAACAATTCCATCTTCAACAAAAGGAAGCAAATAATCTTGTTGTGTTTTATTAAAGCGATGAATTTCATCAATAAATAAAATTGTTCCTTTTTGATAAGCATTTTGATTAAATTTAGCTTCTTCAATGATTTTTCTAAATCCTTGATCCCTGCATTTGTTACATTTAATTTACAAAAGTATGATTTTGTCGTACTCGCAATTACTCGAGCAATCGTTGTTTTCCCTACCCCTGGTGGTCCATATAAAATAATAGAACCTAAACGATCAGCCTTTATTGCACGATAAAGCAATTTATCTTTCCCTATGATATGAAGTTGGCCAACTATTTCATCGAGTTTCTCTGGTCTCATACGACTTGCTAGTGGGAGTTGTCTTGTATTTTCATTCATATCAAATAAATTCATTTTCTTATTCCTCTTTTATCTTTGTCATTAGTTTTTCAAATGATTTCGCATTTAATATTGTATTCGATATAAATTCACCTTTATAAAAATTAGCCCAATTATTAAAGATACAAGGAACATTTTTAGCCTTTTCTAATGTATCTATTTTAATAAAATTAATTATCAAATTATTTTCTTTAGCATAATTTGATAATTCTTTAACTCCATATTCAACATAAGGACATTCATAACTATAATAAACTGTAAAATCTTGTTGCTCTATTTTCATAGTTCTTGCCTGTTCATTAAAACGTGGTATTTCATGATTATCAAATTGAAGTGCCATTAATTCATATTCACCAATTGTATCAACTACTTTAAAGCCATAATGTTCAAAGAATTTCTTTTCTCCAAGAAAAGGCTTCTTCTTTTTAGAAACAAGTGTACATACCCCACTTTTAGCTTTTTCTTTAGAATCGTTAATCACATATTCCAATAATTCATTAGCTATTCCTTTTCCTTTAAAACTTCCTGCCACCCATAAACAATAAATATATTCATAATTACTTCCACTAATAGGCACCCATGCTGTTTCTATAGACTCGTATTCAACAAACACTTTACCTCTAGCATCCAATTTTCTAAATACATGTCCATCTTTTATTTTATTTTTAATCCATTCTTTTTTGTGTGTGACACCTGCTTGATGTTTTTTATCTCCTATAGCGCAACAAATATGTTCTTTTTCAATATTTTCTAATGTCAAATTTATATACTGATTCATATTATTCAGTCCCTTCTAATGTTTTAATTCCATTTATTATAATTTCTAATGATAAATCAAAACTTTCTTTAATAGATACTGGATTACCAAAAGCATTGTTATTTACAAGTAAAGAAAATCCTTCTAAAAAACTGCGCAGCGTTCTTATGATATGATTGATATTTTCGTCACTTATATTTACTGTTTTCATCACTTTAAAAATCATTTCAAATAATTTTCTGGTTGCGTTTTCTTTTTCAATACTTTCATATTTGTTATACCAAAGCATCGCTGTAAAGATTCCTTTATTATTAATTGCATAATTATAAAATACATAACACATATTTTTTAATGCCTCGTATCCTGTCACTCCAACAGCCGCTTCTATCGTTAATTTTTCAATTTGTTTCCAGCCATAGAGCATTAATTGTTTTTTTATATCATCAAGGCTAGAAACATGATTATAGAGAGAAGGGGATTTTATCTTTAGCTCTTCAGCAATCATCTTTAATGATAAATTCTCTAACCCTGCTTTATTTGATAAATTTGCTGCTGTTTCAATAATTCGTTCTCGACTAATATTACTCATAGTGTTTCTCCTAACTAATTACGTTATTAGTTTAACTAATCATATTAGTTTTGTCAATTATTAAAAAAATGTATCCAAACCCTTTCAAGTTCAAATACATTTTTTATATTATCTAGCTTTCTTTCGATGATATAAATAGGAATAAATAATTGGTAAGATTCCTGGTACAAGAGCTAAAGTAAAAAGCATAAACATATCCATAAAAGGTAACAGCATAATAAGTAGGACCCCACCTAATACCATACATTTACCACTAAAGCGATGAGTATGATACCAATTATCTTGATCGTTTAAAGTCCAAGGAACACGTATTCCAACTGTATAATTAGGCTTTACAGTTGGAAGATAATTACCTAAAGCAATATACAACGTTCCTAATAATAACCCTGTAATAAAGCCAATATTTTTAATAAAACCTAATGTATACCCATAAATACAATTACAAATAAATACTGAAACCAAAGGGCAAATCCACAAAATAATTGAATACATCTTGTTATTAATGTTTTTAGATTTAGGATCAGCATTTACAGCAAAGATACAAAAAATATGCATCACAAATATAATTAATGGTAAGACAAATACTGCAAATTCTTTTGATGAATAACCATCAGGTTGTCCATTAAAACTAAAATGTGTAGCAACATCTTTTGGTAATTGATTCCATATAAGCAAACCAATAACCATTGGAAGTAAAACAACAATGGAGGATAATATTACTTTATTTTTATTTCGTTTCATCTTAATCATTCTCCTTTTAACTCACTCATCCATAACATAATTTCTTCTAATACCGTTGTATTAAGCTCATAATAAATAAATTTTCCCTCTCGCTCATCACGAATCAAGCCTGCTTCTTTTAAAACAGAAAGATGTCTTGAGATTGCCGCTCCTGATACAGAAAAATTTTTAACAATATCACCTGCAGATATTCTTGATTGTTTAAGCAAATTAAGTATTTCTCTTCTTGTTGGATCCGCCAAAGCATGAAGCGTATCTTGCATTGCCATATTCATCACCCTTTACATTTAACATTTAACTTAATTGTTAAATATATTATAACATTATTTTTTTTCAAAGTAAATAAAAAGCATTTGAATTTAATCAAATACTTCTTCATATCTTGGAATTGAATCAACAGCGCCAAATCTTGTCACGGCAATAGCACTTGCCTTTGTTGCCATTTGTGCTGTTTCAAGTAAAGACATTTCACAACAGGAGAAATCATTGAAAATCTAAAGAATATGAATGTAGTAAACAATCATGATCTTTATTATCAGGCAACATATACCAGCAGTAAGATATGTGATGCTTTAAACGAAACATTTGGATTAGAATTAGATAAGGAGTATTACCAACCTAAAGAACTTAACAAAAAAATTAAAAAAATTTCAAATTAACCATCCCATACAACATTTAAAAAAGCGTGAAATCCACTGATATCAACGGTTTTCACGCTTAACTGTCAAAAACGGGATAGCACTTTCTTTTTCACTTGACAATACTCTTTTAAAAATAACACTTCATTATTTTTTCAGATTTTAAATCAAATTTTATAAATCACAAATACCTTTACCTTCTCCATAAACTTCATACCAATCACTATTGAAATCATTTACCGCTTTTTCAATACTTGGATTTGCAAAGATTTGTTTTAACACTTCTACGGGTGCTGTTATTGCTTGACTTCCATAATTGAAAGCATCTCTTACTTGTTGCACTCCTTTAAAGCTTGCTGCTAATATCTTACAATCATATCCATCTTGTACGATTCTATTAGAGAGTTCATTGATGAGTTCCATTGGATCATTTCCTAGGTTTCCTATTCTATTGACATAAGGTGCAATATAGTCTGCCCCTGCTGCTAAGGCCATATAGGCTTGCATTAAATCATAGACAGCTGTGGCTGTCACATTGACTCCTTCTGCTTTTAGTTTTTTAATAGCTTTAACTCCTTCATAAGATACAGGTACTTTGATATAGACTTGATCATCGATTTCTTCTAGAATACGATGCGCTTCTTTCACGATTTCATCACATTCTTTTGAAATCACTTGAATATGAAGACTTCTTTCTTTTCCAATGATTTCTCTTACTTCTTTCATATGTTTAAAGAAATCTTTTGGACTTGTTTTTTTCACAATTGAAGGATTGCTTGTGACTCCTACGATTGGCATATATTCTACTGCTTCTTTTATATCTTCTAAATTTACTGTATCAATTATAAATTCCATTTTTCTTTTCTCCTATAATGTTTGTTCAGTTCTTCCAATAATATCATCTTGTGTTGCTTTTGATAACACATTAAAGAATGCAGAATATCCAGCAACACGAACAATTAAATCTTTATGTTTTTCAGGATGTGCTTGAGCATCTAATAATGTTTCTTTAGAAACAACATTATATTGAACATGATATCCTTTTAAACGATTGAAGAATGTTTTAATCAACATTTCTATTTTTTCTTTATTTTCTTCTTTTGATAATAATTGAGGTGTTACCTTTTGATTTAATAAAACCCCACCTGTAATTTCATGTGTTGGTAATTTAGAAACGGATTTAAAAACAGCTGTTGGTCCTTTTTTATCCATGGCATGAGCCGGTGAACAACCTTCAGCAAGAGGCGTATGTGCTTTTCTTCCATCAGGTGTAGCCATTGTGCCATAACCTTGTCCGACATTGGCCGAAATACTTGACGTTCCAGCATAACGAATTCCACCAATTGGTCCTCTTCCATAACGTGTATTTGGATATTTTTTCATTTCATCAATATAAACATTATAAACATCAACCACTAATTGATCGACTTCATCAATATCATTACCATATTTAGGCACATCATTAATCAACATTTCTTGAATTGTTTGACTTTCTTTGCTTGTATAATCATCTAAAATCGCATTCCATAATTCTTCAGGTGTAATTTTCTTTTCTTCAAAGACAAGTTTTTTAATAGCTACAAGGCTATCTGCCATATTCGCAATTCCTACTTGTAATCCTGAAATAAAGTCATAAACAGCGCCACCTTCTTTAATCGTTTTTCCTCGACCAATGCAATCTTCTGTTAAGGCAGAACATAAAACATCTGGTACGTCTCTTTCAAGGGCTAAGTCAATGGCATTTTCCACAATGACCGACATACGTGTTAAATAGCGCATTCCTTTTTCAATGGCTTTAAAAAGTTCATCATAAGATGTCATATCTTTAAAGTATCCACTACCTTCAAAGAAACGTTTCCCCGACGTCATATCTACCCCATCATTCATTGCCATTAATAAAATACGTGGGAAGTTCATATAAGACATTCCAGTACAACGATAGCCCCATTTACCAGGAACCGCTGTTTCAACACAACCAATAGCTGAATAATTATACGCATCTTCTTCTTTAACGCCTTTTTCAATAAAGGATGGAATAATGATTTCATCATTATTGAAAGCTGGCATTCCTGTTCCAAGTTTCATAACCTCAATGGCTTCATCTAAAAATGCTTTTGGCATATTTTTGTGATAACGTACTGTTAAGTTTGGTTGAGGTAAACGTGTTTGTGCTACTGATTTTAAAACCAAATAAGAAAGTTCATTTGTCGCATCTTTTTTATCAGGTGTTTGTCCACCAATAGTTACATTTTGATACATTGGACTTCCGGCACTTGAAAAAGTATGAGCTTGTGAACGTACTTTATTAATTGTAAGTGTTTTGATCCATAAGTTATCTAATAATTCAACGGCTTGTTCTTCTGTTATATTATTTAGATCTTTATCATGTTTATAATAAGGATAAATGTATTGATCAAAACGACCATAAGATAAAGAATGTCCATTTGATTCAATTTGTAGGATCAATTGAATCAACCATGTTGATTGAATCGCTTCATAGAAAGTTTCTGCTTTTTCATAAGGAACTTTCTTACAAACACGTGCAATTTCTTCTAATTCTTCCTTTCGTTTTCCTTCAGCACTTCTAGCAAGTTCTAAAGCAAGTTCACTATAACGATTCGCAAATGTTTTAACCGCTTCAATAACAATTAAAACAGCTTTATAAAATTGATATTTATCAATATTTTCAGGAATACATAAATCAAGACTTTCTTTTAAATCTTTAACACGCTTTTCATATCCTTTTAAACCTTTTTGTAAAACTTGTTGATAATCAACCGCTAAATGAGCATCTCCAGAATTAAGTTTCCCTTCCATTCCAAAGAAACCAGTTTCCATATAAACACTCACTTCATCTGGAAGTAAAGCGCCTCCTTTACTTCTTAAATTATTATTTTCCCAAAATGGAGCAATGGATCTTAATTCTTCTTTTGTTTCTTCTGTAATATAGAAAACATCCCCATCTCTTTTTTCAAATAAATCAAGTTCATTCATCACAAATTCCATCGTATACTCTGGAAAGATGGGCGCATCTCTATTTGAAGAAGCTTGATTCCCAACAATCAAAGTATCTTCTTCAATATAAATAGGCATCTTTTCTAAGATATTTTTTAACATATATGCTCTTTTCATAATTGGTGGTTCATTTAAATGTTCTTTATAAGCTTCTGTCGCAAGTAGCGCTCTTTTAGCACAGATATAAGGCTTTTTATCTAAAACTTCTTCTCTAAAATGATTCATTCTTGGTGTAAGTTCACCAAAGTGTTCACTGTTCTTCATTTTTCTTTCCTCAACTTTCATTCGTAAGTTTTTGTTCTTTCTTTTGCAATTAAATTATATAACAAGTAAAAAATAAATCAATAATAATTTCATAAAAAATACATTTTGGTTTCATTTGAAACTTATAGGGAGATATGTTAGGATATTAGCGAGGAGAAAAACTATGGAAAAAGGATTAATATTTAATATACAAAAATTTAGTATTCATGATGGTCCAGGTATTCGTACAACTGTTTTCTTTAAAGGCTGCCCTTTAAAATGTAAATGGTGTTCTAATCCCGAATCCCAATTACATAAACTACAAATACTTTATGACTTTGAAAAATGTGTTCATTGTAAGAAATGTTTACTTGATTGCCCAAAACAAGCAATCCAAGAAAAAGATAACCATATGATTTTCAATCATGAAAAATGTATTGGCTGTCTACAATGTGTCAACAATTGCCCAGCTAAGGCTTTAAGTCATGAAGGGGATTATAAAGAGATTCAAGAAATTGTGGATATCTGCATGCAAGATATTGATTTTTATGAAGAATCAAATGGTGGTGTGACTATCTCTGGTGGTGAAGGAATGGCACAACCAGAATTTCTAGAAAAACTTGTTTTAGCTCTTAAAGAAAAGAACTTACATGTTGCTATTGAAACAACAGGATATATTCAAAAAGAAATATTTCAAAAATTGGCGCCTTTATTTGATCTTTTACTTTTTGATGTAAAACATTATGATCGACTTCAACATTTTGGAGGTACAGGCGTTTATAATGATTTAATTGTGGAGAATCTTCAATGGGCTATTCAATATCAACTTAATGTTTTGCCTCGTATTCCTGTTATTCCTGATTTTAACGATTCTTTAGAGGATGCCAAAGGGATAAGTGAATTATTAAAAGCATCAAATATTCAAAAAGTACAACTTCTTCCTTTTCATCAATTTGGTGAAAAGAAATATGATTTATTAAATAAAGAATATACTTTAAAAACTTATCAAGCTTATCATGAAGAAGATTTAAAAGATTACCAACAAATCTTTTTAGATAAAGGCATTGATTGTTTCTTTTAGATATAAAAAGCTATCTTTTTCTTACAAGATAGCTTTTTATTTTTTATGAAGTTGATTCTTTTTATACGTACTATACAAAATATTTAATACTACTTCAGAATTATCAAAAACACTTTGTTTTTTATTATTTTTTTCTCCATTTAAAATACTTTTACTTTTTAAATTTTTCATCTATACACTCTCTTTTCTATTTTATGTTATCATATTCCTTATTTAGAAATAGTCATTCTTCATTAAGAGTATATTAAAATTTGTTTAAAATATTTGTCATTATTTAATTCAAAAAATCCTAAGGAAACCTTAGGATCAAACTTTTTCAACTTGTATATGTTTTTCTTTAAAATTAACTCACGATTAACTCACGACTTACATATATTATATAATTCCTTTTTTTCAACATCAATAAAATAGTATGCTGATTTCAATTTGCTATTTACTCCACAATTCCACCCTGTATAAATCCTTCATAAATTTTATGTGTTTGATAATATATTTCTTCAACACCCTGAAAAAAATCAATTTTTCCTTGTACACGCAACAAATAAAGATACTCTCCTTTTTGATAAAATAAAGGTCCTCTAAAAGGCAATTCTTCATCAACTTGTAATAAAGCCTCTTTTAAAAAATCACCATTAAAATTTTTCCCTATAACCCTTCCATAGTAATTCATAGACCAACATGGTTTTTCATCTTTATAAACGATTTCTTGTCCACTAAAATTTTCCGCACCAAAGAAAGAATCAAAATAAGTATAATTATTTTCTTGATATGAATAATCATGGGATTCTTTTCTTGAAGAGCTGATTTTATTTTTTTTATTAGCGTAAGTTGCTTTTTTGGCTTTTACAAGAAAACTTGCTAGTTCATTTATTTCAATTTTATGAGTTTCTAATGTTAAACAATCATCTTCTTTAACTAAAGAGTCTATTGAAACATCAAAAAGATTTGAAAGCTTTATTAAATATTCAACATTTGGATAAATAATTCCTGCTTCCCATTTTGTAATTGTTTGTCTTGAAACATTTAATTGATAAGCAAGTTCTTCTTGAGTAAGAATGTTTTTCTTTCGGTAATATATTATCTTTTCATTAAGCATTGTTGTCACCTCCTAGAAAAATTATAACATTCTTACTTCTTTTCACCAGCAACTTTCCTTTACATTTTTGCTACAAAAAATCCTAAGATAACCTTAGGATCAAACTTTTTCAACTTGTATATGTTTTTCTTTAAAAAATTCTTCAACTTCTTGAGGAATTCCTTGATCGGTATAGATACAAGAAACTTTGTCTACCTCAATCAAATTAGAAACTCCTTTTTGATGAAATTTATCTGACTCTGTCACAATAATCACTTTATTCGCTTGTCTTGCCATATCTTTGACCGCTTCACAACGCATATAATCATTTCCCGTAAAACCTGTTTCAATACTAAAACCATCTGTTCCAATAAAGAGTTTATCTACAAAAAATGATTCTGCACATTTTCTCATCATTGGTCCTACCATTACTTGGGATTCATGTTGATATTCGCCACCTAATAAAATAATTTTAATAGCTGTATGTTTACGAATATAATCTGCAATAAAGGCAGAATTGGTAATGAGGGTAACATCTTTTTTTGTTTTCGCAATTTCTAAAGCAACAAGTGCACAACATGAACCTGATTCAATCATGATCGTTTCTCCGTGTTGAATAGATTCTACTGCTTTTTTAGCTACTTCTTGTTTTTGTTCATAATGATAAGCAAGACGAATATTCATATCATCACTTTTATTAAGAGTAGCATAACCATGTTCTCTTACTAACATTCCACTTTCGGCAAGAGCATCTAAGTCTTTACGAATGGTTACTTGGGAAACACCTAAAAGCTCAGATAATTTTGTAACTTCTATTTTTTTATTTTGTGTTAGTAATTCTAATATTTGTGTTTGTCTTTTATTCATAAAATACTCCTTTCATTTATAATAAAATATACTTTTATTTGAAAGTAACTATTTTATTAAAAAAGAGGCATTGCCTCTTAGTTATTATAATCATCTTCGATTGTACTATCAACATCATCTTCTACTTCTTCAGATTCTTCATCTTCATCAGTATAGATATCATTCATGTCAATGTGTACTTCATCAAATTTATGACGAGAACGTAAATCCCAGTTATTTTCACCAACTGTAATAAAACGTCCGTCTAAAGTGATGTTTGTATAGAATAAAGATTCTTTTTCATTTTTTTCTTCTTCATCAAAACCTTTAACTTCACTTACTTCTTGCCATAATTTATAGAAGTTTACAGCTTTTTTCTTTTTAGACATTAATTCATAAGCGACATCAACCATTGATCTATTTTTATCCATCTTAATCTCTCCTTACATTTTTTCAGGTGCTTCAACACCAATTAAGTTTAATGCATTTTTTAAAGTAATACGTGTTACTTCTACTAAAGCTAAACGTTGCATTGATAATTCAACATTTTCTTTATCTATTACATAACAATCATTATAGAAACTATGGAATAATTGTGCAAGTCTTTGAATGTAATTTGCGATTTTATGTGGACTTCTTGATTTTGCACTATCCGCAATTTCATTTCTAAATTCATTAATGTGTTTTAATAAAGCCATTTCTTTATCATTTACAAGTAATTCAAAATGATCTGCAATTGTAATATCATTTTCTTTTGCTTGTCTTAAAATAGAACACATTCTTGCATGAGCATATTGTGCATAATAAACAGGGTTATCATTTGATTTTGATTTAGCAAGTGTCAAATCAAAATCATAAGGTGTATTGGCTGCTTTCGCGGCAAAGAAGTAACGTGTTGCATCAACACCAATATCATCAATTAAATCTTTGATTGTAATGGCATTTCCTGTACGCTTAGACATTTTAACAACTTCACCATTTTCCATCATTCTTACCATTTGTAGAATATCAATATTTAATTGATCACTATTATAACCTAAAGCTTGAATTGCAGCTTTCATACGGTTGATATAACCATGATGATCTGCCCCTAATAAATCAACTAAATATTCATAACCTCTATCTAATTTATTTAAATGATAAGCAATATCAGGTGTTAAATACGTATAGCTTCCATCAGATTTAATTAAAACACGGTCTTTATCATCACCAAATTCAGTTGATTTGAACCATAAAGCACCATCTTGTTCATAAGTAAATCCTTTTTCTTTTAATTTTTCAATTGTAGGAACTACTTTATTTTCTTCATATAAAGAAGTTTCAGAGAACCAAACGTCAAACTTAACTCTAAATTCAGCTAAAATATCTTTAATTTTTTGTAATTCAAATTTAGTTCCTTCTTTTCTAAAGAACGCAATCATTTCATCATGATCAGCATTTAAATATTTATCGCCAACTTCTTCTTTAATTTTAATAGCGATATCTTTAATATCTTGACCATGATATCCATCTTCAGGTAATTCAAAATCTAAACCAAAAGCTTCTCTATATCTTGCATATAAAGATAGAGCTAAGTTATAAATTTGATTTCCTGCATCATTAATATAATATTCTCTTGTAACATCATATCCCGCAGCAGACATAATACGACAAATACTATCTCCTACTGCTGCCCCTTTAGCGTGTCCTAAATGAAGATCTCCTGTTGGATTGGCAGAAACGAATTCAACATTATATTTAATTCCTTTACCAGCATCACTTTTTCCATAATCATCTTTTTCTTCTAATACTTCTTTAATAATAGAAGTTAAAGCATCTTTCTTCATAAACATGTTAATAAATCCAGGACCCGCAATTTCAATAGAATCAATATTTGCTTCTTCTTTATCAATTGCTTCAATTAATTCTTCAGCAATCATTCTTGGATTCTTTCTAAGTAATCTTGTAAGTTGCATAGCGATATTTGTTGAATAATCACCATGACTCTTTTCTTTTGGTATTTCTATTGTGATTTGATCTATTTCATAATCTTCTACGAAATTACATTTGATCATCGCTTTTTTCAATGCTTCTTTTAATGCAATTTCAATTTTATTTACAGCCATTTTTTACCTCCTTAAAAAAGATATTTAATCGTTTATACGTTACCATTAAGAGTGTATAAAGTCAATGTTTTTAACTAAAGTAATGGCGCAATTACACGTAAAATTGCTTCAAACCATCCCATAAATTTACCAGTGATGACTTCTTCTAAAGTCACCTCATGACAAACTTCTTCCGTCTTTAAAAAATCTTCTTTAATATCTTTTAATATTTTACTTTTATAAATATAGATTCCATTTTCAAAATGAAGATATAAACTACGATAATCTAAGTTTATTGTACCTACTGTTGCACACTTATCATCGACTAAAAAGTTTTTAGCATGAATAAATCCAGGTGTATATTCATAAATACGAATTCCATATTTCATTAATGTTTGATAATAAGAACGTGTTACTCTAAATACAATTTTCTTATCAGGAATACCTGGTGTAATAATCCGTACATCAACCCCTCTTTTAGAAGCGTTGATCAATGCTGTTTGTAAGTTATCATCTAAAATAAGATAAGGGGTTGTAATATATAAATAATCATGGGATTGATTAATCATATTTAAATACACATTTTCACCAACACTTTCATCATCTAAAGGAGAATCTCCATAAGGAACAACAAAGCCATCATTTCCCTTGTTTTCTTCATGAACATAATATTTTTCATAATCCTCTTCACTATTTTTAGCGACATTCCACGATTCTAAAAACATCTTCGTTAAAGAATTGACGGCTTCTCCATGAATCATAAGCCCTGAATCTTTCCAATGTCCGTATTTAATTCTTTGGTTAATATATTCATCCGCTAAGTTAAATCCTCCGCTAAAACCAATTTTTCCATCAACGACAACAATCTTTTTATGATCACGATTATTCATCGCTAGTGATAAAAAAGGGACAAAAGGATTGAAAGCTACACTTTGTATACCCATCTTTTCCAGCTGACGATAATAATGACGAGGTAGCATCGTGAGTGAACCTACATCATCATACATAAAACGTACTTCTACACCTTCTTGAACTTTTTGTTTTAAGATATCTAAAACACTCGTTAACATCTTTCCTTCATCAACAATAAAGAATTGCATAAATATAAATTTCTCCGCATTTCTTAAAGCTTCTAATAAGGGTTCATAAGCTTCATCCCCTAGAGAAAAATATTTTACTCCTTGTCCATAATAAGTTGGATATCTTTGTTGATTCAAATAATTCATTTGTCCTCTAACAAAGGGATCTTCTACTTTTTCAATGATATTATTTTCAATAATACGTTGATTTTTTATTTGTTTTAAAAAAGCAAGTTGTAATCTTTGACTTGGCTTTTTGTCTCCTAAAAACAAATAAAGAACACCACCAACAAAAGGAACAGCCGCAATTAAAACAAGCCAAGTAATCTTATAAGCACTGGCATCATCTTTATTAATAATATATAGAGCAGCCAAAACACTTATTAATTTAAATAAATAAACTAAAAATCTTGATGATCTATGTATTGTTAGAAAGGCAATAAATACAACAATTAATTGTGCTAAAATCAATAACCCCGAAAACAAGATTTTATTCATTAATAACTTTTTAGATTTCTTCATTTTCTTCTCCATAAAAATCATATTTCATCATAAGATAAACTTCACTTAATTGTTGATGTCCATCACTTAAAATATACTTTACTTTTAAATAACGATCATGTTCCATTGTAATAAGTTCAGTAAAAAGTTCAATCATTCCATATTCTGTATGATAATGATTTCCAATTTTACGATGATATGAAAGATTAAGTAATGAAGGACCATTGACTAATGTCATTTCATTTTCTTTTAAAACAATTTCTATTTTTTGATCATTGTTATAAAAGATAAATCTTTCTTTATCAAAACCTTTTTCATAAGTTCCATCACTTTTAAATTGAACTGTTTCATGATGATCATCGTATTTAAAAATACTTTTATAATTTACTTTTATTTTCTTTTTCATTCTATCACCGTGCATATTATACCATAAAATGGAAAGAATAAAATCGGTGATACTATGATACGTTTTATAAAGAGAATTGTTTATTGTTTTGCTAGTTTATTAACTTTTTTATTGTTGATGTACCTTGTTGCTTTTTGCGTTGGTGAACCTGAATTAAATAAAGATCGTTACATAAAACTTTATGATGATCAAAATGAAATCTTTTATCAAAGTATTAATAACTATAGTGGACAATATGTTTCTTTAGAAAACGTTAGTCCTTATTTTTTAAAAGCCATTGTTTCTATTGAAGATAAACGTTTCTATCAACATCATGGTTTTGATTATGTCGGAATTTCCCGGGCAATAAAAACAAATGTCATAAAAAGGAAAAATTCCCAAGGAGCAAGCACCATTACTCAACAATATGCCCGACTTCTCTACCTTACTAATGAAAAAACCTGGTCTCGTAAAGTTAAAGAAGCTTTCTTTACTTTACAATTAGAAACGCATTTATCAAAAGATAAAATATTAGAGGGTTATGTCAATAATGTTTACTTTGGTCATGGTATTTATGGTATCGAAAATGCCGCTCAATATTTTTATAAGAAAAAAGCTAGCGAACTTACTTTAAATGAAGCAAGTATGTTAGCAGGTGTCGTTAATGGTCCCCAATATTATTCTCCTTTACTCCATGAAAAAAAAGCAAAACAACGGCAAGCACTTGTATTAAATGCAATGTATGAAAATCATGTGATTACTAAAAGTGTTTTAGAAGCCACCAAAAAACAAACGCTTAATCTTGCCAAAGAACATTCTCTTAATGAAAACATGTCAACTTATTATTACAAGGATACTGTTTTACAAGAACTTGAAGATTTAGGGTATTATAATAATCAATACTTAAATAAAGGTTTAAATATTTATACTTCTTTTCATCAAGAATACCAAGATACTTTAAATCAATTGATTAAAGAAAAAGACATTCAAACTGATCTCCAATGTGCATTTACAGTAGTAAACCCTAAAACAAGTCAGCTTCAAGCTTTACTTGGTGGAAAAGATTATTCTAAATCTCAATACAATCGTGCCCTACATGCCAATCGTCAAATTGGCAGTACTATGAAACCTTTACTTTATTATCTTGCTTTAGAAAATGGTTTTAATCCTACAACTTCTTTTCTATGTGAGCCAACAACCTTTAAATTAGAAAATCAAACAACTTATTCACCCTCTAATTTTCATCAAAAGTATGCTTATAAAGATATCACTTTAGCACAAGCTATTGCGGTAAGTGATAACATTTTTGCTGTTAAAACACATCTTTTCTTAGGTACAGAAAATCTTTATAACTTTTTAAGAAATTATCATATTAAAGCTAAAAACAATGCCTCTTTAGCTTTAGGTACTGTTAATACCAATATTTATAATCTTTCTAACATCTATTGTAATATTGCTTCTACAGGAAAATATCAACCCATCTATACAATTGAAAAAATAACAGACCATCAAGGAAAACTTATTTATCAACATAAAAACAAAAGAACACAAACATTAAATAAAGAAAGTTGTCTTATTTTGAGTCAATTATTAACCGGAACCTTTAATAAACAATTTTCTACTTATTTAAGTGCCACTATGTCTAATTATCAAACAAAATACACAATAGCTTGTAAAACAGGGAGTACTGATTATGATAATTTAATTGTGGCTTATAATCCTAATATCTTAATTACTGGTTGGGTTGGTTATGATGACAATCGTAAAATGGAACAAAGTGAGGAGAAAGTAATTACAAAAGATGTGACCATTTCTTTTTTAAACAAACATATAAAAAAGGAAACCTGGTATTATCCTACTTCTAAATTAAATGCGATTTCTATTAATCCTTTATCTGGTAAATTTGATGAAAATGGTATTGTTTATTGGTTTAGGAAAGGGACACCTTGATATATTTTTCATTATCCTATAAAATAAAGCCTGGTGATGAAAAATGTTTAAAAATTCTTTTTGGGGAATATTAAAAAAAGGTGATTGGAACAATGAAAATGAGGATCAAGTCTTTGAACCTATTTTACAATTTTTAATAGATCATAATGATAAATATATTTTTGATTTTCATGATTTAATGTCTGAATTTCTTTATCAATTAGATCGTAAAGAAATACTAGAACATAGTATTCACCAAGATCAAGTAAGTGACGAAGACTTCTTAAATCAAAGAGCTTATGTTCTAACAAATGGAAATAAGTATTATCATGATATTATTTCTTTAATTAAACCTATGGATGGTGAATTAAAATGCCCAAATCTTTTAACTCTTCCATCCAAAGCATGGGCATTGAAAAATAAAAAACCTATTGAAAAATATCCACATACACCAAAATACAATATTAAAACAAAAAGCAATACCAAATATTGGTAGAAAAAAAGAGAACTCAGTTCTCTTTTTTTACGCCTTTTTTCTTAAAGAAACAATACCAATGAAAGTAAATAATTCTAATAATACATACATGAATAAATGTGTATCATCTCCTGTTTTTACAGAATCATTTTGCTTAGCATTTGTTTGTTTATTATTTTCAACAATAACTTTATTATTCTTATTAGAAGAAATCTTTGGAGTGTTTTGATTACGAGAAATGTTAGTAGTTAATTCTTCTTTATTTGAAATAATTTCATTATTTGTTGATGAATTGTTTGTATCATTATTTAATTTAGAATCTGTTGTTTCAGTCCCTGGTTTTTGATTTCCACCTTGTGCATTGTCACCTAGTTGTTCTGGTTTGCTTGGTTTTTCTTCATTCCCTGTTCCTGGTTTGTTTTCTCCTGGATTTTCATTTCCACCTTGTGTATTGTCACCTGGTTGTTCTGGTGTACTATTATTATTTTTTATCTTTTGACCATGGTATGGGAACATATGAGATTCACTTCCAGTTAAATTCAAAGATTTTGCAATAAAACACCCATTTACATCTCCGTTCATATCATGAATAAAAGCATTCGGCGCAACAATATGTCCAATATGTTTTTGACTCTTTGAAGAAGGTGTAACTTCAGTTGCATAAGGAAGAACATAAACAGCACTCATTTCATCTCCCCATTCACCTGTCATTGCATCGAAATTTCCATTTAAATAAATATAAGGAATAGTTGTTGGACCTTGGTCATTTGCAATAAATAGTGTGTCTTTATCTTCAGAATCACTATCCATTAAATCGATTCTAGCAATATTCTTTAATACATCATTTTCAAACTGATAAGAATAACCTCTTTTTAATTTCAAAGCAATCGAAGAACCTTTATTTTTCATTTCCCAATAATTTGTTTCAATAGAGCTTACTTTTCCATTCCATGGACTTAATGCTTTTGCGTTTAGTAAATCTTGATAAGTAATTTGAATTTCCCCTCGATATGCTTTAGCTTCAGCTGTTATTTCATCAAACGCTTTATCATTGTTTTTTTAATATCATAACCACGCCTAAAAGACGTGGTATGTACTCGCCCTAGAAGGGCACGTTGTTGCCAAAGTCTTCACTTACTGAAACCTGACAGCTGCAACGCCTTTACTGGCTAGCCCTTTAAGGGCTTTTATTTTTTGCCCTTTTTCACCGGCTCACCCGTAAACGGGTCTATAAATTCTTTCATACTCATTTGATCATATAACTTGTCTTCCTGCAATTGAGTTTGAATATATTCCCTTATCACTTTTTCGTTTTTTCCTACTGTATCACAAAAATATCCTTTCGCCCAAAAATGCCTACTCCCGTATTTATATTTCAAGTTTGCATGTCTATCGAATATCATCAATGTTGATCTTGATTTCAAATATCCCATTATATCTGCTACTGCATATTTTGGTGGTATCTCTAACAATATGTGTATATGATCTGGACATGCTTCTCCTTCTATTATTCTTACATCCGGTTTCCTATTCAACAGTATCTTTATTATCTCTACTATATCTTTTCTCAATCTGTTGTAAATTATCATTCTTCTATACTTTGGCACCAATACTATGTGATATTTACATCTATACGATGTGTGTGCTAAACTATTTGTGTCTTTCATAGACTACCTCCTTGATTTCTGTTTCTAGCTGCCAGGCTATTTTCAGTTTATCACTGGAGGTTTTTTTGCTCAACGCTAAAGCTATATGGTTACCACGCGCATAGCACGTGGTATTAGTTTTATAATAAAAAAATAGAGAAGAATTTCTTCTTCTCTATTTGACATCATATCCAGCTTGTTGTATTGCACCTATAATTTTTTGATCATCCACTTCACGATCATAAACGACATGTGCTTCTTCTTTTTTTAAGTTTACTTGAGCACTAACTCCTTCAACTGCATTGATTGCTTTAGTGACATTAGCCACACAATGTTGACATGTCATTCCTTTAATTTTAAATACATTTTCTTTAATAATGGGATTGTCTAACTTTTTATCTTCTAAAGCTTGATAGATTTCTCCACCACCGCCACAACAAGAACTTTCACCTTTCATGTGCTTTCTTGTTGATTTTAAAGCAATTAAAACAATCACAACTAATACAAGAACGATAATAACATTAGCCATGATTACCTCCTGTTATTTTCTTTTCTTTTTTATTTTTTGAACAAGTGTATAAATAGAAACACCTATCAAATAAATAACAAGTACTCCTAAAAACATATAGAAAGTCGAACCACTAACATTACCCATGATTATGTCCCTCTTTCATTTTCTTTTGATCTTTATAATATTCTTCTAAAGGAGATGAACATTGACTACACCCTGCACAAATACCACTACACTTATGTCCATCTTTCTTTTTAAAGAAATGTGTATAGATGACCCATGCACAATAGGCAACAATTAATAAAACAATAATCACATTAGCCATAATAATACCTCCTTTAATTTATAAAAATCCAGAGTAACTCCGGATTTTATTATGCTTCAACTGATCTTGTAGAATAAACTTTTTGATCTTTATATGGATCAGATCTAAACAACATGTATAACATGAATGCAAGAACAACGAATGCAACAACTGTCCAGAATCCAAATGTTCCATATAATACTAATGAACCAATTTGATATACCATTAAGGCAACAGCGTAAGCAAATACGTTTTGGAAGATAATTGCAAACCAGAACCATTTTCTATCATTTAATTCGTTAGCCATTGTTGAAATAGCAGCTAAACATGGTGAATCTAATAAGTTAAAGATCAAGAATGATAATGCAGCCATTGCAGTTGGGAACCATTGAGCTACACCAGCAGCAACGTTAACAGCATCTTCTGTATCACCAGAAACGTTAGCTAATACACCCATTGTAGAAACGATTGCTTCTTTAGCTGAAAAACCAGTTAATGATGAAGCAACTGATTGCCAGTTACCAAATCCAAGTGGAGCAAAGATTGGGGCAATAACATTACCAATAACAGCAATTAAACTATTAGCAGTATCTTCTACCATACCAAATGATCCACCTTCAAATCCGAATGTAGATAAGAACCAAATAATGATACAAGCAACAACTAAGATTGTACCAGCTTTAATTAAGAATGCTTTTAATCTTTCCCATACGTGTAATAATACAGTTTTAACACTAGGAATATGATATTCTGGTAATTCCATTACGAATGGAGCAGGTTTACCAGAGAATGGTTTTGTTTTCTTTAAGATAATAGCAGAAACTAATACAGCAACAATACCTAAGAAATACATTGCAGGAGCAATCATTCCTCCAGCTTCCCATCCAGCAACTTTACCAGCCATAACTCCACCTAATAAAGCGATAACCGGTAATTTTGCACCACAAGGAATAAATGTAGCAGTCATAATAGTTAAACGTCTATCATTATCTTGTTCGATTGTTTTAGATGCCATAATAGCTGGAACACCACAACCAGAACCAATTAATAATGGAATAAAGCTTTTTCCAGATAAACCGAAATATCTAAATACTCTATCCATGACGAATGCAATACGAACCATGTAACCACAATCTTCTAAGATTGATAAGAATAAGAATAAGATTGCCATTTGAGGTGCAAATCCGATAACTGCACCAACGCCACCGATGATACCATCAACGATAACAGCAGATAATAAACCACTTGCTCCAACTGAACTTAAGAATCCAGATACAGCATCTTGAATAGCTACAACAAAGACATCATTTGTCCAGTCAGTAACGAATGTTCCAACAGTTGTAACTGAAATATAGTAAACAATATACATGATTAATAAGAAAATAGGAATTCCTAAGAATCTGTTTGTTACAATTTTATCAATTTTGTCAGAAATTGTTAATTTTTCTTTTGGTTTTTCAACAGTTGTTGAAATTATTTTTTGAATATAAGTATAACGACCATCAGTAACAATACTTTCCATATCGTCATCTAATTCAGTTTCTAAATCTTTTCTTAATGCATCAATAGTAGTTTTAGCTTGAGCATCTAAAACAATATGATTCATTACTTTTTCATCATTTTCTAAAACTTTAACAGCATACCATCTTTTTTTGTTAGCAGCAATTGTTTCAGATAAAGCAGGAACAACAGTATCAATTGCTTTTTCAATTTTTTCACTGAAAATAGCTCCTGGTAATTGATGTTCACTTTGTTTAGCAACTTTAACAGCTTCAGCAATTAATTCTTTTAACCCTGTTCCTTTTAAAGCAGAAGTTTCGATAATAGGACATCCTAATACCATTGATAAACGTTTAGTATCAATTTTTAAACCTCTTTTTTCAATTAAGTCTGCCATATTTAAAGCAATAACTACTGGAACACCAGTTTCAATTAATTGAGTTGTTAAATATAAGTTTCTTTCAATATTAGTAGCGTCAACTAAGTCAATAATGACATCAGGATCTTCATTTAAAAGAAAATCACGGCTGACAACTTCTTCTAATGTATAAGGAGATAAAGAATAAATACCTGGTAAGTCAACAACAGTAATATTATCTTCTTTGTTTCCTTTTACTTTTCCTTCTTTCTTTTCTACAGTAACACCTGGCCAGTTACCAACATATTGATTAGCACCTGTTAATGCGTTAAACATTGTTGTTTTACCACAGTTAGGGTTACCTGCAAGCGCAAATTTAATATTCATTTTTAACTTTCCCCCTCCGTTATTCAACTTCAACACATTGTGCATCGTTTTTTCTAACTGATAATTCATAACCTCTTACAGTAATTTCAACAGGATCTCCAAGAGGAGCAACTTTTCTAATATATAATTCTACCCCTTTAGTGATACCCATATCCATAATACGTCTTTTGTAAGCTCCATCACCTTCAATTTTCTTAACAGTGACAGTGCTACCAACTTCTACTTCATTAAGTTTCACAACACTTCCCCCTTTTCTACACCATGATACGTTTTGCCATATCTTCATTAATAGCAACGCGAGAATCCTTAATATTAACAATCACATTTCCCCCGATTGCCGAAACAACAGAAACTTCAGTGCCAACGACAAACCCAAGATTATTTAAAAATCTTCTCGTTTCTTCGTTCCCACCAATTCTTTTGATTTTACCGGTTTCTCCTATGTTTAACATTGTTAACGGCATCTTACTTACCTCCTCAAGAATTTGCCCTCGCTAACCACATTAGGTTATGCTAATTTGATTAGTATTCGCTAACTATAAGATATAAAATATAGTTAGACTTATCTAACTTCACATAGAATATACTTCATTTTAAAATAGATGTCAACCCTCTTTCAACAATTTACAACGAGCTAATTCATTGCTTATTCCCCTTAAAATATGGTATACTACAATAAGAGGTGATGAACATGAACTTACAAGAATCAGGAGAAATGTATTTAGAAACAATTCTTGTTTTATCAAAGAAAAACAAAGATGTTCGTTCTATTGATATTGCAAGAGAATTAAATTATTCCAAACCTAGCGTTTCACGTGCTATTGGTTTATTAAAAAAAGATGAATATATAATTGTTGATAGCAAAGGATATATCGAATTAACTGAAAAAGGAACAAAAGTAGCAACAACTATTTATGATCGACATGATACACTTTCTTCATTTTTTGAAAGCATTGGTGTTTGCCACGATACCGCTGTTAATGATGCATGTCGTATTGAACATGTAATCTCTGATGAAACAATGAATAAAATCAAAGAACATATGAAACAAAAATAACTCCATAAAATGGAGTTTTTTTAACCTCTAGAAACAAAAAAAGGTAAGTGATCTTACCAAACTTTTGCTTCACTTAATAATCTTATGATAGGAAAAAGGAATTTGGCTAATTTAAGTTAAATAATCATAAGACAATTAAACGAATAGTATTGCAGCAACGATGACACCGATTTGTAAAGTCAGAGCCATCAAGCTGCGCTTGAATTTCTTTTTCATAGCTCTTCGACCTTTCTGTGATTTATCCCTCGCTAACTACAACTATATGTTAGCATAGGCTAACTACTGTGTCAATAAATATTTTCTACTTTTTTATATTTTATTTTTTCTACTATTTATCAACAAAAATTCTTACAATATATCTTTTCCAACACAATTCATGTATAATATTCTTTAATAATACAATAGATGAAAGAGAGGTGAAACTATGCCAAGACCAGGAACTGGCGGAGGAGGTCATCGTTCATCTGGCGGACATTCAAGTAGTCGCGTTGGCGGTGGACATCATGTAGGTAGTTCAAGTAGACCAACAAGAAGTAGAAGTTCATCGCATGGATCTGGCGGAGGTTATCATCGTCAACCCCCACCACCAAGAGGAGGCTACCATGGTTACCATGGCTATCGAAGAAATGTTTATACAAGTTCATCAAGTGGTTTAGGAACTTTGATTGCTTGTTTAATTGTTTTCGCAGTTGTTATTTTTAGCTTTTTTATGATTGCTAGTGATGATAGTGACGTCGCATCAACAATTAATAGGGAAAAGATTGAAAATCCTGTTGCTTATGACAATAACTGTATTAGAGATGAATTAGGATATATTGAAAATCAAGGGAAACTTTCAAAGAATCTTAAAAACTTTTACAACAAAACAGGAATTCAACCTTATATTTATTTAAAGAGCTATGATGAAACACTTACAAGTGATAGTCAAAAAGATGATTATGCACAAAGCTGGTATGAACAAAACATTGATAATGAAGATACTTTCTTATTTGTTTACTATGAAGATCAAGATCCTAATGAAATAGGTTATATGGCTTATGTTAACGGGAAACAGGTAACTTCGGTAATGGATGGTGAAGCTGTTGATATTTTTTGGAACTACATAGATCGTTATTGGACAGATGATTCACTTTCTACAGTAGAGGTATTTACAAAGACCTTTAATTCAACAGCAGATACGATTATGGAAAAATCAACAACTTCTAATGATATTATTAAAATCATTTGTATTGTTGTTGGCATTATCATTGTAATTGGTGGAATTATTTATATCTTGCGTATGAAATTTAAACGAGATAAAGAAAAAGCTAAAGAAACAGTTGAAATCTTAAAAACACCTCTTGATAAATCAGATGAATTAAGAGACAAATACTTAAATGAAGAAGGGAAAGAATAACTATGGGAATTTTAACAAGATTTACAGACATCATGAAAAGTAACATTAATGCTTTATTAGACAAATGTGAAGATCCAGCAAAAATGATTGATCAAACATTAAGAGATTTAAGAGAAGATCTTGCTGAAGTCAAAAAAGAAACTGCAAATATTATCGCTGATGCAAAAAGTGCAGATCGTCAAGTTAAAGAATGTGAAGAAGAAATCGCTAAATATACAACTGCTGCACAAAACGCTTTAAAAGCAGGTAATGAAGATGATGCAAGAACATTGATTGCTAAAAAACAACAATATGAAAGCAATCTTGCTTCATACAAAAAAACACAAGAACTTACACATACTAACGCTGATAAAATGCGTCAAATGCATGATAAATTAGTGAATGATATCGAAACATTAGAAGCAAGAAGAGATGCCATTAAAGCAACTGTTGCTTCTGCTAAAGCACAAGAACATATTAATAAAATTGTTTCTGGTGGAGATAAAGCAAAATCTTCTATGGAATCATTTGAACGTTATGAAAAGAAAGCAGAAAAAATGCTTGATGCAGCTACTGCTGAAGCTGAATTAAATGCACATACAAGTGCTGCTTCTAATCTTGCTGATAAATATACATCAAACGGTAACGATGCTTCTGTTGATGATGAACTTGCTGCTATGAAAGCAAAACTTGGATTATAATAATCCTTAGGGAATATACATTTATTTGTATATTCCTTTTTTTGTATTATAATGTCTTCGAGGTGAAACCATGAATAAAAATAACTATCATACACATACAACAAGGTGCTTTCATGCCATTGGTCAAGATGAAGAATATGTAAAAGCCGCCATTCAAGCCGGTATTAAAGAACTTGGCTTTTCTGATCATACTCCTTGGCATTACGATTCTTCTTTTAAAGCATCGATGCGTATGCCAGAATGTCAATTAGATGATTATATCGAAAGTATTCGTTATCTTAAAGAAAAATATAAAGATCAAATCTCAATATTAATTGGTTTAGAATGTGAATACTTTGAAAGATATATGCCTTGGCTTGAAAAAATATTAGAAGATAAAAAAATAGATTATATTATTTTAGGAAATCATTATTATCAAACAGATGAATTTCATCAATACTTTGGAAGTCCAGTAAATGAATACTATTTAAAAGCTTACGTCGATCATTGTATTCAAGCAATCGATACTGGACTTTATAGCTATATTGCCCATCCTGATCTTGTTTACTACGATCCGAATTCTAAACTTTATCAAGAAGAAATGTCATGTTTATGTGCTTATGCTAAAGAAAAAGATATGCCTTTAGAATTCAATCTTTTAGGTTTTATGTCTGGTAGACATTATCCTAATGAATCTTTTTGGAAGATTGCAAGTAAATATAAAAACAAGGCCATCATCGGCTTTGATGCCCATAGCCCTGATGCCCTTTTAAAAGACGATATCTATCAACAAGCCTTCAACTATCTTTCTTCTTTAGATGTTGAACTGATTGATACTATTAAGACATTAAAAAAATAAGGACAATGTACTTACAAAAAAACTATCAAGAATCTAAAACAGATCTTGATAGTTTTTATTAACAAGTTCAATTGCTTGTTTTCCTGAAATATGTTCAATAGTAATTTCAACACAACAAAGAATTTTCCATTCTTTTCGTATTTCTTTTTCTACCGCCACTTCATCTTCATTATATTTTAGACCTAATGTTTCAATAGCATGATAAATTTCATCATCTTCTTGTAAGATTCTTGCTTTACCAAAAAGAATCACACTTCTAAAATAAGTTGTCAATTCTTCGTCAATAACATCTTCTTGATCAATAATACTCATTGATATTTTAGGATTATTTTTAATAGCGTCTATTTTATGACCTTCTTTAGCCCCATGGAAATAAATCTTTCCATCTTCATAAACAAAATTAACAGGGACAGAATAAGGATAGCCATCATCACCATGTAAAGCAAGTGTTGCTGTTTTTGCTCGTCTTAAAATAGCTAAACATTGTTTTTCTGTTAGTTTTTGTTTTTTTCTTCTCATTTCTCTAAACATATCATCACCTATATTTCTAATGTAAAAAATTTATGTAAGATATCTTTAGTAACTTCTCTATTTTCTTTATTGACTAAAATGGTTAAATGATCACCTAGATGTAATACAGTATCCCCTCGTGGAACAATTTCTTCAATACCACGATTAATTGAAAGAATGACACATTCTTTAGGTAAACCTAATTCTTTAATGGGCTTATCTAAACAACATGAGCCTAGTTCAATAGAATAATGAAGAATTTCTTTTTCTTCGAGTGAAATTTCATGACTACCATTTTTTATCATACGATTTAATAAACTATGATAAATGGGTTCACATCTTAACATATTAGCGACAATATACCCAACAAAACTACATACTGCAATAGGTAAAAATTGTGATAAACTTCCACACATTTCTGCAATAAGAACGATTCCTGTAATAGGAGCACGGACAATACTTGCGAAAAGTCCAGCCATCGCAACCACGATAAAGTTATTAAAGTACATATTTGGTACCCCACAATAGGTTGTAACAACAATGGCATATCCACAACCAATCAAACTTCCTAAGACAAGTAAAGGGAAGAAGATACCTCCTGGTGCTCCTGAACCAAAGGAAATAATCGAAAAGATAAACTTCATCACTAATACTAATAAAACAGAACTTAAAACATAATTTCCTTCATGAAGTAAATCAATAATATGATGTCCTCCACATAAAACATCTGGATAGAAAATCATAAATCCAGTAGAAATAATTAAAGGAATATAAATCTTTTGATTATTCTTTAAAAAAGTAATTTTATCATAAAGTTTTAATGTAAACATTGTTGTCTTATTATAAAAGACTCCTAATAAACCTACAATAATTCCTAATATGATTAAAAATCCATATTGACCTAAAGGTAAACTTTCAACAAGTGGAAAATAAAGAGATGGTGTCATCCCAAAAATATTTTTACTAATAAAATCTCCTGTTAAAGAAGCCACCATAACCGTTACTAAGGCAAGTGGAGAAAAGTTTTTATGTATTTCTTCTAATGCAAATAACACCCCTGCCAGTGGAGCATTAAATGCAGCAGAAAGTCCTGCAGCAGCCCCACATGTTAAAAGATACTTTTCTTCCAATTTCATTCTTTTAAAAAAAGAAGCTAATCCTTTACCAATCATCGCCCCTAATTGAATACTTGGTCCTTCTCTACCAAGAGATAACCCTCCAACAATGGCAAGTGTTCCAGCCACCATCTTTGCTAGAATAACGCGATACCATTTTTCATCTATTTGATCGATCATTTCTGCTTCAACTTGTGGAATCCCACTTCCTGAAATATAAGATTCATATTTTAAAAGTCTTGAAATAATAAATCCAATAAGTAAAACACAAATGATCCATAAACATAAATGAAGTGTGTTGTTTTTAATATAATCGACAACAAAATAGGCAATCTTTTCACCATAAGATAACATCAATCTATAAATAACTGCCACAACCCCTGCTAATATACCAACAATAAAGCCTTCTAATAATACAATATTATCAAATCGACTTTTTGAACTTAAAAAGCGTGCAATCGAAAACTCTTTTCTTTCCATAACTCTCCCCCAATTCGATTTTTATTATAACACTTTGTCAAAAAAAAAAGAAACTGTACAATGATTTCTGTACAGTTAATGAATATAGTTTTTCATAATAATACAATAAGCACCTAATAAGCTTAACCCTATGAAGCCCATATAGATCATATACTTGGTATTATCTCCTGTTTTTACTTTTGTATTTTCTTTTTTCGTTTCTTGTTGTGTGTTTATTTTAATGTTTTGTAATTCCGGTGTCATTTCTAAAACATTAGAATACCAAATAGTATCTCCTTCTAATTCATCAACTTTTATTGATTCAAGAGGAACATTAATTATTTTCCCATTAATGACTAGTTTCGTATTCTTATCAAAATAGTAATTTTCCTTATATCCTTTATCATTTAATTTAAGATATAGGCTATAAACATATTTTGTATTTTCTTTAAAAGAATCAATAAGATTCCCCCAGCTTCCTTTTTGGCTACCATAGCGTTTATTCCAATATGATGAAGAAGTAATACCACCTAACCCTCCTAAAAAAAGAAATAAGACAAGTCCCGTTAGAAGTTTAAGAGGATAGGTTGTATGTAAATAAAAAATGGTAATCAATCCAATAATAGTGGTACTGATTACGATACATATTTTACGAGATAATCCTTTAAAATAACGATTATATAAGGGATATAAAATAAATCCTAGACAACTCATTCCTAATACATAATTTTGTGATAAAACAACTCTATTTTCAGAAACTAAAAGAGAAATCATGTCAACAAATAAAGACTCTATTCCTAGAAAAATAAAAGTAAAGATTGACATCAATGATATTGCTTTTAGATAATTACTTCTTTCTTTAAACGTATTCAAAACATCATCTCCTTTTTTTCAGTTTCTTAAAATAACACATTTTTTAAGAATTACAATTTATAAAAAAGAGAGGTTGCCCTCTCTCGCACTATTCTTCTGTTGCTTCGTCTTTTTCATCATAGTAATTTCTTACTAAAGATTGTGTTTTACGAATATGTTTTTCTACATTTGCTTTCGCAAGTGCTTTATCTTTTTTCACAATAGCATCATAGATTTCTTTATGTTCTCGTGCTGCTTCAATAAGACGATTTGGTTGTTTAATAGAATGTCTTGAAGTAACATGAATATAATAGTTAATATCTGATAACAATTGTTCAAAGTATTGAGAATGCGTTGCTCGATAGATAGCTTCATGGAAATCAATATTCACTTCTGTAAAACGTTCTTGATCATTTTTTTCAGCATAGAATTCTAATAAATCATAAATTTCTTTAATACGATCTAATTCTTCTTGAGTAATACGATCAATGGCAAGTTGTACAGATAAACTTTCTAAAACAACACGAATTTCTAACATATCATCAATATCTCTTGATGAAAAACCTAAAACATAAACTCCTTTATTAGGAATACTTTTAACAAGTCCTTCTAATTCTAATTGTTTTAAAGCTTCTCGAATAGGTGTTCTAGAAATATTTAATTCTTTAGAAAGAACAACTTCATTTAATTTTTGTCCTTTTTCATATTCTTCATTTAAAATCTTATCTCTTAAAATACAAAAGATACGATGTCCTAAGGAACCATGTCCTGCATTTTCTAAAATGTTTTTTTTCATACTATAACCTATCTATAATTGCTTGCGTAAACTCTTTTGTAGAAGCATTTCCACCAATGTCACGCGTTACAATTTTCCCCTCTTCTACGACTTTTGATAGTGCATCACGTAATCGAGTGGCTTGATCATTTTGTCCTAAAGCTTCTAACATTAATGCAAATGCTAAAAGAAGAGCACTTGGATTGGCAATACCTTGACCCGCAATATCAGGAGCACTTCCATGTACTGCTTCATAAATACGATATTCATCACCAATATTTCCACTAGGTGCAAAACCTAAACCACCGACTAAACCGGCACATAAATCAGAAACAATATCTCCATATAAGTTTGGTGCAACCAATACATCAAATGTTTCTGGTCTTAAAACAAGTTGCATGCACATATTATCTATGATAACTTCTTGTTTTTCAATTTTTGGATAATCCTTACCAACATTTCTAAAACATTCTAAGAATAATCCATCTGTAAATTTCATAATATTTGCTTTATGAATGGCAGTGACTTTTTTTCTTCCATTTGCCTTAGCATATTCAAAAGCATAACGACAAATCTTTTCACTAGCTTCTCGAGTAATTAATTTAATACCATGAGCGACATCTTCACCTACCATGTATTCAATACCTTTATATAAATCTTCGGTATTTTCACGAATCATGACAAGATCAATATTTTCATATTTAGAATCAATTCCTTTAAAAGAACGAATTGGTCTTACATTGGCATAAGTTGCAAATTTTTGTCTTAAAGCAACATTGACACTTCTAAAACCAGTCCCAATAGGGGTTGCAGTGGGACCTTTTAAAGCCCATTTGTACTCCTTGATTGCATCAACTAAACCTGGTTCAAAGACTTCTTTTGTTTTAGCAGCATATTCTGCACCAGCTTGATATTCTACCCATTCAATATCTAAATTCATAGCTTTTGTAATGTCAACAACACTTTGTGAAATTTCTTTTCCGATTCCATCACCTGGGATTAAAACTGCTTTCATTAAAAGTCACCTCCTAATTCTTTAATTGCATTTAATAGACCACCATATTGAATCATTGTTTTTTCTCTTGGTGATAATTTTAATTTTGCGGTAATTGTTTGATTATTTGTTTTATTGATAACAGTAATATCTTTATTGTTTTCAACACTATCTAATAAATTAATTAATTCATATTCATCTTGATCATTAAAGAAATCGTAATCTTTTTGATTAATAACAAGTGGTAAAATACCATTATTAATTAAGTTCGAACGATGAATTCTTGCAAATGAAATAGCAAAAATTGCTTTGATCTTTAAATAATTAGGAACAAGGGCTGCATGTTCACGTGAAGAACCTTGACCATAGTTATCTCCACCAACAATAAATCCTCCACCATTTTCAATGCATCTATTATAGAATTGATCATCTACTTTACAGAAAGAGAATTTAGCAAGATGTGGCACATTACTTCTATATGGGAGTAATTTAGAATCAGATGGCACAATGTGGTCTGTAGAAATATTATCTCCTACTTTTAAACATACTTTACCTTTAAATGTATCTGGTAATTTATCTCCTCGAGGAACTGGTTTAATATTTGGTCCCATATAAACTTCATTTTGAGGATCATATTCATCAATAAAGAAATTCTTATTCTTCACAAATGGTGTATTTTCAATATCATCTAAATACATATCATCTTCAAATTCATCTGTTAAATAACCTTTGATTGCACTTAAAGCAGCCACTTCAGGTGATACGAGATAAACACTGGCATCATTTGTTCCTGAACGTCCTTTAAAGTTACGATTGATTGTTCTTAAAGAAACACCTTTAGAAAGTGGTGCTTGTCCCATACCAATACATGGACCACAACCGCATTCAAGAATTCGAGCACCAGCAGCAACCATGTCCGCTAAAGCGCCACATTTAGAAAGCATTGCCAGAATACTTGAAGAACCTGGTGCAATAACAAGTGAAACATGTGTTGCGACTCTTCTTCCTTTTAAGATTTTTGCAGCTTTTAACATATCAGGAAGTGATGAGTTTGTACATGAACCAATCACTACTTGATTAATTTTCATTCCTCTTAATTCACTTACTGGTACAACAGCATCTGGACTATGTGGTTTGGCAGTTAATGGTACTAATTTTGATAAATCAACAGTAATTTCTTCATCATATGTTGCATCTACATCTGCCTTTAACTCAACATAATCTTCTTCTCTTCCTTGTTGAATTAAGTATTCTTTAGTAATTTCATCTGTTGGAAAGACAGAAGTCGTTGCGCCTAATTCAGCCCCCATATTACAAATAGTCGCACGATCTGTTAACGATAACTCTTTTAACCCTTCCCCAGTGTATTCAATAATCTTATTGACTCCACCTTTGACAGATAATTGTTGTAAAATATATAAAATAACATCTTTAGCCGAAGCCCATTTTGCTTTTTTACCTACTAAATTCACTCTAACAACACTTGGACATTGTAAATAATATGTACCTGTTGCCATTGCTACAGCGACATCTAATCCCCCTGCTCCAATAGCAATCATTCCCATCGCACCACATGTTGGTGTATGTGAATCTGATCCTACTAATGTTTTACCAGGTTTTGCAAAGTTTTCTAATTGCAATTGATGGCAAACACCATTTCCTGGTTTAGAAAAAGTAATTCCATGTTTCTTTGCAACACTACGGATAAATTCATGATCATCCATATTTTCAAAACCTGTTTGTAACATATTATGATCAATATATGCAACTGCCTTTTCAACCGCTACATGTTCAATTCCCATTGCCTCTAATTGTAAATAAGCCATTGTCCCTGTTGAATCTTGAGTTAATGTTTGATCAATTTGAATCCCTATTTGTTGACCAGCGACTAACTCACCACTTTTAAGTTTAGTACTTAAGATTTTATACGCTAAATTCATTATTCTACGTCCCCCTTATTACGATTGTATACAATTATACATTCAATATGTATTGTTGTAAATACATTCTAAGCAAATAAAGGGAATTTTATAGTCTTTTTCTTATAAAATTGTATATTGTATACACAACTTATACATTTAAAAAAGGAGCAAAAGCTCCACTTTTTTATAAATCCAAAGCATATGCAATTGCAAGTTTTGTTGTATCTACGATTGAATCAATATGACAACGTTCTTTACCATGCGAATTGATTACAGCCATACCAAATGCAGCAGCATAAACATTATTACCTGCACGAATTGCTGCATTAGCATCTGTTCCATAATGGAAGAAAACATCAATACAATAATTTAAGTTTGTTTTTTTAGCTTGGTTGATAATTCTTGTAGTAAGTTCTCTATCATATGGAGAATAGTTATCTTTAGCACAGATGCTTACTGTTTTTTCATCAGCATGATAATCAGGCCCAATTAATCCGATATCTAAAGCAACATATTCTTCTACTTCTTCTGGTACATAAGCTCCACCATGTCCGATTTCTTCATAAATTGGGAAAGCTAATAATGTACGATATTTTGGTTTTAAATTATTTCTTTTGAAGTAAGCCATCATTTCAATTAATGCAGCAACAGCAGCTTTATCATCAATATAACGTGAAACAACATATCCTGATGGTGTATATTCAAAATGAGGATCTACAGAGATCACATCACCATGATCAATACCTAAAGCCATAACATCTTCTTTAGAATGAACATCTTCATGTAAGATAACTTCCATATGGTCTTCATCTCTTGGCATTGTTCTTGCATCTTCAAATACATGAACTGAGTGTGATTTACAAATAACCATACCTCTATATTTGCGTCCATCTCTTGTAATAAGAGTAACACCTTCACCTTCCATACTATGGTAGTTAACACCACCTAATTGTCTTACAATTAAATGACCGTTATCATCAATATGACGAACAACTAAACCAATTGTATCTAAGTGAGCACCCAAACATACTGTTTTAGAATTATCTTCTCCTTCTAAAGTAATGTAAGCTGTTCTTTTACGATCATAAGTCACTTCATAACCAAATTCAGCTGCTTTTTTTTCTAATAAAGCACCAACTTCTTCATAATAACTTACTGGACTTGGTACATTAATAAATTCTTCACATAATTCAACTAATTCTTTTTTGTCAATATTCATTTCCATTTTATAATACCTCTTTTACTTTTTATCATATAAATGACATGCGCAGAAATGACCTGGTTCTACTTCTTTAAAATCGGGTCTCTCTGTTTTACAAATATCCATTGCTTTCGGACATCTTGTACAGAAACGACATCCTTTTGGTGGGTTGGCTGGACTTGGCACATCGCCACCTAAGATTTGTTTATCTTCAATTCTTTCTTTTCCAATTCTTGGAATTGCTGAAAATAATGCTTGAGTATAAGGATGTAATGGTTTGGCATAAAGTGATTCTGTATCAGCCATTTCCATCATATTACCTAAATACATAACCCCTACTCTATCAGCAATATGTTTTACAACACTTAAGTCATGGGAAATGAAGATATAAGCAATACCCATTTTTTCTTGTAATTCATTTAATAAGTTAATGATTTTTGCTTGAATTGAAACATCTAATGCTGAAACAGGTTCATCACAAATAATCAATTTTGGTTGTAAAGCAATTGCACGGGCAATCCCAATACGTTGTCTTTGTCCTCCTGAAAATTCATGAGGATAACGATACATGTAATCTAAATTTAAACCAACTTGTTTCATAACTTCCACAACACGTGCATCACGTTCTTCTTTTGTTTTATAACATTTAGCGATATCAATTGGTTCAGCAATAATATCTTTAACTGTCATACGTGGATTTAAAGAAGCATAAGGATCTTGGAAAATCAATTTGATTTTATCACGTGCTTCTTGTAATTCTTTACCTTTTAAGCTTGTAAAATCTTGACCATCTAAGATAACCTTTCCTTCAGTTGGCTCAATTAGACGGATTACACTTTTACCCATTGTTGATTTACCACATCCAGATTCACCAACAATCCCAAAAGTTTCTCCTATTTTAACATCAAAGCTAATATCATCTACCGCTTTAACAACGCTTTTTTTACCTCTTAAAGAAGATGATTTAATAGAATAATATTTCTTTAAATGTTCTACTTTTAATAAAACGTCTTGATTATTTTCCATTTTCTACATCCTCCTTATTCCATCTTTCATGATATTTCCAACAACGAACTAAATGGTTTTCACCATGTTCCATCATTGCTGGACATTCTTGATGACAGATTTCTTTAGCATGTTTACAACGTGGTGCGAAGAAACATCCTTTTGGAAGTTCATAAAGCATTGGTACAGAACCAGGAATAACTTCCAATTCTTCTTGATCATCGCTATCGATATCAGGGATTGATCTTCTTAGACCAATAGTATAAGGGTGTAAAGGATTTTTAAATAAATCTTCTACATTTGTATATTCTACGATCTTACCTGCATACATAACAATCACGTTATCTGCCATTTCTGAAATAACACCCATATCATGTGTAATTAACAATACGGCTGTATTTAATTCTTTTTTCATTTTATTAATTAATTTTAAGATTTGTGCTTGAATTGTAACGTCTAGCGCTGTTGTCGGTTCATCACAAATCAATAATGATGGATTACATGAAAGTGCCATCGCAATCATGATTCTTTGTCTCATCCCACCAGACAATTGATGAGGACAAGAAGCAAATACTTTTTCAGGCATTGGAATACCTACAAGTTTAATCATTTCTAAAGCACGTTCTTTAGCTTCTTGTTTACTCATTTTTTCATGAGTTAAAACAGCTTCCATAATTTGTTTTCCAACAGTAATAACTGGATTTAAAGATGTCATTGGCTCTTGGAAAATCATTGAGATTTCTTTACCACGAATATCTCTCATTTCTTTAGGAGATTTCTTTAATAAATCTTCTCCTTTATACATAATTTCACCAGCAGTAATTTTACCTGGAGGAGATGGAATTAATTGCATTAATGATAAAGCTGTCATACTTTTACCACAACCAGATTCTCCAACAACTCCTAAAGTTTCTCCTGGTTTGATACTAAAACTTACTTCTTGTACAGCAGGAAGCGCTCCATGATCTGTAAAGAAGGTAATACCAAGATCTTTGACTTCTAATAATTCTTTATTTTCACTCATATCTTTTCCCCTTTTTACGATCTTAATTTTGGATCAAGCGCATCTCTTAATCCATCACCTAACATATTGAACGCTAATACTGTAATAATAATAGCTAAACCTGGAATTACTGAATAGTATGTTGCACTACGAATATATGGTTGTGAAAAACTAATCATTGAACCCCAGCTTGCCATTGGTGCTTTAACACCTAAACCTAAGAAGCTTAATGATGCTTCTGACATAATTGCATTTGGAATACCTAATGTTACAGTAACGATTAATGTTGATAAACAGTTAGGTAATAAATGTTTCATGATAATTCTAAAACTATTTCCACCGCTGACTTTACATGCATCAATGTATTCCATCTTTTTAAGACGCATAACATCCCCAC
>OGZR01000095.1_pt1 | contig 58225 bp, 50 predicted proteins | sample 1576851 | NCBI WGS metagenome assembly OGZR01 (sample SAMEA3541492, study PRJEB24748) | human gut metagenome | biome: human gut; feature: human-associated habitat; material: faeces | place: China | collected 2012
CTTCTCTCACTTTCAGCAGTATAATTTTTCCAGAGTATGTTTGAAAAATGCTTTCGGAATATGTTAGAGATATATTTCTGAGATGGTTTTTATATATTTTCTGACATGCTGTCTGATATGTAATTTGACATTGAAATGATTTTTCAAGCACGCTCTGTGTACTCACATATTGTTTTTCAAGATAAAGGGTTCTGCACTTTCAGCATGTGCAGAACCCTTCTTTTCTACCCTTACTCAGGTCAGAATGAATGCCTGCTTTCCTTTAAAGATTATTCAGCATCATCTGCTGCTGCATCATCTGTAGCTTCTTCTGCAGTATCATCTGCTGCGCCGGAATCAGATTTGGTACTTAAATATTCGTCCATTGCTTTCTGCATTTCTTCCTGTGCTTCCTGAGGAGTCTTTGTCAGACCAAATACTTCCTGTAAGCCATCAAGATGTGCAGTTGCAACAGATGTTGGCAGATACTGGTCATACCACAACTGGATAGAAGATGCTTCCTGAGCTGCATCAAAAATTTCCTTTACAACAGGGTCTGAAATGTGGTCTCCTGCATCTTTTACAGGAACAATCTTGTTGTTAGAGTATGTAATGTCTGCAACTTCATCAGATAAATGATCTGTTGCACATTCAAATGCTGCTGCAAGTTTATCACCTTCACAGTTGAAGGAAATGAACTGATCACCTACAGTACCGATCTGGATTGTAGGATCAGCATCGGAATCATCAATTGCAGGGAATGGGAACCAGCCGATCTTCTGATAGAATTCCTCACTGTCAGTCTGGAATGTTCCTGTATACCATGAGCCACAGAGAAGCATACCTGCTGTCTCCTGATACATTAACTGTTTTGCCTGTCCGTCATCTTCGCTTAAGGAGTTTACGCCATCCGGGAAGTATCCGTTGTTAACCCACTCCTGAATCTTCTCACCAGCTTTGATGAAGCAGTCATCTGTAAATTTGCCAGTTCCTGCAACTGCATTCTGGAATGGTTCCAGTCCGCCATAACGTGCTGCCAGAGACATGAAGTACATGGAACCTGTCCATTTGGAACCATTAGCAAGTGCAAAAGGTGTAATTCCGTTTTCTTTTAATGTTGCACAGATATTTTCCAAATCAGCTAATGTCTTCGGTTCTTCAAGTCCGTACTGTTCAAACATATCTTTGTTGTAGAAGATACCTGCCAGAGAAACATTCAGATATGGGATTGCATATACATGTCCGTTGTAGCTTCCCTGTTCAATAGCTGCATCCAGAAGTTTATCTTTAACATCGGACTGATCAAGAAGATCATCAATCGGCTGAGCAAATCCGGAATCAATATATTCATACATCGGACCACCGGACCAGCTTGAGTACATATCAGGACACTCACCGGAGCTCATCGCGATAACAAGTTTTTCCTTGTATGTATCGTTCTGGATAGCTACCTGATTTACAGTATAGCCTGACTCTGTTTCTTTGTTAAACTTGTCTACTGCTGCAGTAACAATATCTTTGTCCGGGCTCTCTACCGCAATATTCCAGTAAGTAATTTCTTTGTCGTCAGCTGCAAATGCTGTTGTCTGCGCTGCCATAGGTACCACCATAGCTGCTGTCATGGCAAGTGCCATAATCTTGTACATTCTTTTTTTCATTTCTTGTTTCCTCCTTTTTTATTCACTTTGTATATTTAAGTGTATTTATCATAGCATTCCATTCACATAATGCCCATAAAATATTCTGTCCAAAATCTATAAATTTCTGTCTTTCCGTTTTCTGTGTGCAGAAAATTATAGATATCTGTACTGGAATCTTTCCAAAAATGTCTTCTGAGAACCAGCAAAAATTGCTTTCAAATTTTAATTTTTTTATTATTTTTTGACTATTTTTCCATTATTTGCTTTAATATAAAAAGGAAGTCCCACCTACTGCTCATTACATTTTACAATTAAAGCAGAGGACTTACCTGATTCAGTTACCCTTTCAATCTATAGGAGGTCGTTTACATATTATGAGAAATTTTGAATATTATACACCAACACAGGTTCTCTTTGGCAAAGATACCCACCTTCAGGCAGGTTCCCTGCTGAAGAAGTATGGAGCAAAAAAAGTTTTGATCCATTATGGAGGTCAGAGTGCTGTCCGTTCCGGACTGATTGATGAGATCACTTCTAATCTGAAAGAAGAAGGTCTTGAATACATCACCCTGGGTGGTGTCATTCCTAATCCACTTCTTTCCAAAGTCCGCGAGGGAATCGAATTATGCCAAAAAGAACATGTAGACTTTATCCTTGCTGTAGGAGGAGGAAGTGTTATTGACTCTTCCAAAGCCATCGGCTATGGCGTTGCCAATCCGAACAATGATGTCTGGGATTTCTGTCTGAAAAAAGCTGTTCCAACCGGCTGTCTGCCCATTGGTGTCATCCTTACAATTGCAGCTTCCGGAAGTGAAATGAGCAGTTCCAGTGTTATCACAAATGAAGAAACAAAAGAAAAACGTGGATGTGCAAAGACAGATTACTGCAGGGGGAAAGTTGCCATCTTAAATCCACGTCTCACCTACACACTCCCACAGTATCAGACAGAAAGCGGATGTGTAGATATCCTCATGCACACCATGGAGCGATATTTTGTAAATATTGAAACTATGGAGATTACAGACAGCATCAGCGAAGCTCTGATGCAGACAGTCATTTACAATGCCCGTATTCTTATGAAAGAACCAGACAATTACAGCGCCAGGGCAGAAATTATGTGGGCAGGAAGCCTTTCCCACAACGGTCTGACCGGATGCGGTACAGGTGGTGGTGACTGGGCATGCCACCAGCTTGAACATGAACTGGGAGGTGTCTACAATGTAACTCACGGAGCAGGTCTGGCAGCTATCTGGGGAAGCTGGGCACGATACGTCTACGAGGTGAACCCTGAACGTTTTGCTCAGTTTGCCACCAATGTATTTGACATTCCATGTGGAACTGATTATAAAGAAACAGCCCTTGCAGGAATTGAAGCAATGGAAAATTTTTTCCGGTCTGTAGAAATGCCCACCAGTTTACATGAACTGGGTCTGGATCTCACAGATCAGCAAATTCATGATCTTGCATTCAAATGCAGTTTTAAGGACACACGCACCATTGGAGTCTTTAAACAGCTCAATATGAGAGATATGGAAAAAATCTACCTTATGGCAAGATAAAATAAATTTTTGTTATAATTTTCTCTTTTTTCGCAAAAATCATAAAAATTACTTGCATTCAAACAATCAATATGCTATTATAAGGTTTGTGATACACAACAGTTCACAGACCAAATGCCCAGATAGCTCAGTTGGTAGAGCAGAGGACTGAAAATCCTCGTGTCGCTGGTTCGATTCCGGCTCTGGGCATTTTCCTTGTAATTAAAAGGAATATAATTGAATAAGGGCGTGTAGCTCAGTTGGTAGAGCACTTGACTTTTAATCAAGTTGTCCGGGGTTCGAATCCCCGCACGCTCACTGTGAAACAAGCGAATATGCTTGTTTTATTTTTTGTATAGGCGACGTGCTAAAGTCCGGGGATGCCCGGAAATTTGGAGGTTGCTTACAAAGTCCCGAGATATGCCTTTTGGCGTTTTCGGTGATCGAAATATAACATGCGGATGTGGCGGAACTGGCAGACGCGCTAGACTTAGGATCTAGTGGGAGACCGTGCAGGTTCGATTCCTGTCATCCGCAGTACAAAAGCCTAGTTTTACTGGGCTTTTTTAATTTCGTGTTGCATACCGTGTTGCATATTTTCAAAATAATCGTTTGCCCTTGCATCCATATCACTTGTTTTGTCTACCATTGCATGTCTGTAAACTTCTTTCAAAACTCTGTCACTTCCCCATCCTCCACGTTGCATAATATACGCATCAGGTATGCCTATCGCGTGTTGGACGCTTGCGCAGTAGTGCCTAAGATCATGAAAACGGAAATGAGGTATGCCGGTACGTTTCAGAATATCCCGAAACCGATCCGTGATCATGGAAGGGTTTAGGCTTGTTATTCGTCCGTTTTTGCTTAATTTACTTAAGACGAAATCCGGAAATCTGATATACCTGTCTCCTGAATAGGATTTCGGGGATTTTATTACCCAATTACGCTCAGAATCCAAAACCATCGATTTACTTACATGGACAACCCCATCTTTTATATCAGATGAATCTAGAGCGCATATCTCACCGCGCCTCATAGGTCCGAATGCGGCAAGGAGGATAGGAATCTCCATCTCATCATTTTTTACATACTCTATCAGTTTCTTTATTTCTTCATCAGACGGAATATACAGCTCGGGGCGTACTTTTTTAGGGAGAGTAGTATTAAGCTGTAAGTCTGGGCGATACACACCTAAAACAGCCGACAGTAATCCGTGGATATTCCTAACGGTTTTTGGAGATTTTCCGGAAGCCTCCTCATTTATTGCAATTTGGATCATGTCACAGGTGATATCTTTTAGTTTTAATGGCATAAGTGTAGGGAGATTGCGTTCACGCTGCCGTTTATATTCTCTGATTGTAGCAGGAGACAATGTCTTATTTTTGCTCTCGATATATCGGTCGTAGGCAACTCCTAGCGTAATATTTTCCACGGTGACTCCGGCATCTTTATTAGCCGCCCATTCAGCCGCTATCTGCTCACATTTTCGCTTTCCTCTAGCTGTTGGGTCGTCACAGGTAAAAGATTCGTATATGCGCTTTTTCTTCACAGTACCATCTTTCTGACGAATATTCTCCGTATGGGAATAGACTAGGCATCTCCATGACCCTGATGGTAATTTTTTTGCTGTTGCCGTTCTATTTGGCCGTAGCTACGAAAGAGCGGACGATTGATCTGGATATCTTCCAGATTACGCAGCCGGTGCTTGATATTGCACTGCGTGAGATTGAGCAAAACATTGAACATTATGCACGTGTGAAATATGGCCAGGAGGAGCCGGTATACTGCGGGAAATGTGATTATTGCAAGAGCGTTAAGGAAGCTCGTATCAGGAATTATAGTGAGCTATTGGAGGGATTATAGAGTTGAAGTTAATTAAAATTTTGAGCGACAAAGTACAGATCCGGACGGATCAGCAGGAATTCAGCAATGTCAGGATCAATGACCTAATCTCTATTACAGATGGGACAGCAGAGCTGGTTACGATGGTGACGGCAGTGACAGATAACGATGCAGAAGCAGGTATTTCGGATGATGATTTCATACTGGGAGGGGCAAGCATCAAAGTGGTGGAGTGCTCGATTATTGGGAGTGTCCATAATGGAAGATTCAGTAAGGCTTTGGATCAGTATCCTACAACAGATATCACCGCCCGTGAGATTGATGGAGAAGAGTTTTCAAAGATGATCAGCCGACCGGACAGCGGGTTCTGTATCGGAAAATATGCCGTTTATCATTGCCCGGCATGGGTAGATGGCAACCGTTTCTTTCAGAGGCATTCCTGCATTGTTGGAAATACCGGTTCTGGAAAATCGGAGACAGTGACCAAGATTCTAGAGGAGACAAGCAAGCTACCGGGGGCGAATATTATAATGTTTGACATTCATGGGGAATACGGGGAGCTGTCATATGCCCGGAATATTTCATTTAGTTCAGCAATGCCGTTTCCAATCTGGATGTTCGGATTTTCGGATATGGTCTCAAATATTTTGAAGATCAAAGAGGAGTCAGCCACGGTTGCCATGGCAGCGCTCCGGAAATGTTATAAACAGATCTGTCCCGATGGAAATGAAGGGAAGCCGGTTTATTTCAGCTATAAAAAACTGATTGACTATCTCAAAGGGCTGAATGAGGAGCAGGTGGAGACAGGAGAGTTTTACAAGACTGGAGCCAATGCAGGACTGCCTAAGAAAGTAAAAGGCGAATACAACGGACGTCTTCATAGCATTATCAGTACATTGGAATCAAAAGAAAATGATGCAAGACTGGCGTTTCTCTTTCGGGATGCTGATCAGAGTTATCTGGCAGAACTGCTGGTTCAGATCCTTGGCAATGATAAGCCGGTCAAAAATATTGACCTCTCCAATATGCCACATGATGTTGCCATCGCGGTGATCGGGGCGGTAACAAAACTGATTTACGGAGTGCAGCAGACGTTTAGAGGTGGAGAAATTACACCGGTGACATTGGTGTGCGATGAAGCCCATGTTTATATACCGAATAACTTTCAACTCTCTGCTTCCGAACGGCGTATGGTTGAGATCTTCGAGAACATCGCAAAAGAGGGGCGAAAGTTTGGCATGACGCTTTTTGTAGCAAGCCAGCGTCCCTCAGAACTGAACAAAACCATCATGGCGCAGTGTGCAAACTTCATTGTTTCAAAGCTGAACAATGAGACAGATAAATCTATGGTCAAAGGCATGCTGCCAGACGGAAATGAGGATATCATCGATTCCACGACTACATTCAGTCCGGGAGAGGTGCTGGTCATCGGGGATGCGGTACCGATTCCGCTGAAGATCAAGGTAGAGCTCGCAAAAGAAAGACCTCAATCCCGCACAATTAATTTCTGGGATGTATGGAAAGAAGGCTCTAAAACGGATCTGGCACATGGAATTGACAGATATATGAATTCATAAAGAAAGGAGACAAACACTATGAAACACATTAACATTGAACAGTTCTCAAACGGAGAATTGACCCAGCAGATCAATCGGGAGATGGAGGCGGTGGCGAGAAACATCGCGGATCCGAATACAGAGGCGTTAAGGATGATGGGAACGGAGCTCCTATGTTTAAGCTTGTGGAAGCGGATAACGGATTGTGGAAACATGCAGCGATGCTTAAGATAAAGGATTATTTTGAGCATGCACTTCCGAGCGCGTGCAAAGAAAATTTGACGATCATCGCGTAATAGCGCTATCTCCTAAGAATTATGATAGATGTCACATGTAACTTGTAAACTGTGGTCTCATCGGTGTCGGTCTTTGTTACTGGCACCGAGGGAAGGAGAAGAAGCGTGCAGTCAGTCACATTTCAGGTCCCCGGAAAACCTCAAGGAAAAGCTAGGGCACGTACTGTTTACAATGCTCATCTGAAGCATTGTGTTTCGTATACGCCAGAGAATGATCTGCTGTATGAGAATTTGATCAAGACAATGTATATGCAGGCATCCGGTGGAATCCGATTTGAAAAGGAAACACCGGTTACACTTCGGATCATAGCAAGGTTTGAGCCGCCGAAGAGTGCATCGAAAAAACGCCAGCAGCAGATGCTCTCCGGGGATATTCTACCATTGAAGAAGCCGGATATTGATAATATTGTAAAGGTTGTTGCAGATGCACTGAACGGAGCAGCATATCACGATGATACGCAGATCGTATTCACGATCGCGAAGAAAGCCTATTCCGCGGTGGAAGGGCTTGATATTACGGTTGAGGAATATACAAACGGAAGGTAGGTGATCTTGATGGGACGTGGTGCTCCCAATAAAAAAGGTCTGACTTACTTTCCGAAGATGATAGATTTTTATGAAGATGATAAAATCTTTGATTTACTGGATCGGTATGGTCCACTGGGTGTGACCGTGTATGACTGTATACTCTGTATCGTATACAAGCACGGATACTACGCAGAGATCCCCTTGGATAAGCTATCGAAAATGATCATAAAGATGATCGGGAACAAGTGGGTGAAGAGCCAAAAGGCTGTCGTGCAAGTGGTGCACTTTTGCTCTGAGATAGGTCTCCTTGATGATGACCTCATGACGAAAAACATCATCACCTCTGTTGGAATTCAGCGTCGCTATTACGAGATAGCAGTAAAGCGCATGAAAAGACGGCTCTATACAGATCAGTATTGGCTCCTCGGAAAAGCCGAGGAAGGGGAGTCTTTATTAAATGCACCCTTTAATGGAATTAATTCAGACGAAAATCGAATTTCTTCGGAAGAAAATCAAAATAATTCCGAAGAAAGTACCCTAGAAATAAAAGAAAATAAAAATATAGATAATATAGCGTTCTCCTCAGAACTGGAACGGGCGTTCCAGATGTATCTTCTTGTCCGCAAGAAGAATTTCGGAGAAATTGAAGAGGAACAGATTCAGGCATTGAGGGAAGATCTGTTGAGTTTGAGCGATAATGAAGAGGAGCGGATCGCCATCGTGAAGAAGGCAACAGCTAGCGGATGGAAGTCTTTCTATAAGACAGAAAAGAAGCGAAAAGATTTTGGAGTAAGAAAAGGAAAGAAGATAAATAATAACAATTTTGAGCGGCGGCAGTACGACATGGATGCATTGGAGAGTCAGTTGATCGGGAATAGATAGGAGGTACAGCAAAAGAATGGAGAAAGTAACGATTGATTATAATCGTCTCTGCCTAGAGTTGGAAAAACAGGGCAAGACAAAAGCAGATTTATCTAGGGACATGACGAAGAACAAGAACTTCGTCGGCTTGATGGAAAAGAATCCGGATCAGCCAGCGGAGGTAGAACGGCTTATGTGTTTGCTGCTCGGATTGGAACAGGGGAGTCTGATCAAGCAGGAGGAAGCAACTGGATCACAGGGAGAAATCAAGATACTGGAAAACCTGCACAAAGAAATGCGAGAAATCCATCAGGCTATTATAGAGTACGGGGAGCTTATCGAGAAAATTTGGAGTAAAGTACATGCAAATACCCTTCAGCTTGAGAAAGTAAAGGAAGATGTTAAGGAATGTGCACAGGTGTTAAAGATGACCGATTACGACAAAGCGGTTCGTTTTTTGAAAGAGACATTGGCAGGTGGTCGGATCGATGGCGCGGAGGTATTGAGGATGGCAGATGCTACAGGGATCAAGAGAGCGGATCTCAATAAAGCAAAGAGAGATATCGGTGTAGACACAGCACAGACAGGATACGGTAAAAATCAAAAGACATGGTGGTTTTTGTCTGAGTAAAAAAAGAAAGGAGCCAGCCTCCGGCCGGGGCAATGGTATACCGGGCTTCTTGCGAGAGATGAAGAGAGATTTGATAATAGACTGCTTTGCCGGTGGAGGTGGGGCAAGCGTAGGAATTGAGATGGCGCTGGGGCGATCGGTCGATATTGCAATCAATCACGATCCGGATGCAATTCTGATGCATAAAACGAACCATCCGAATACATTACATCTGACAGAAGATATTTTTAGGGTGGATCTGAAAAAATATGTGAAAGGTCGGCATGTGGCTCTTATGTGGGCATCGCCGGACTGTACGAGCCATAGCAAGGCGAAAGGGGGGGGAAACCCCGTGAGAGAGGTCTAAGGATCCTTCCGTGGGCCGTGTATAAGCATACGAAGGCTATCCTACCGGATATAATCCTGATGGAAAACGTGGAAGAGATTCAACAGTGGGGCCCGCTTGACGCAGACGGACATCCGATCAAGGAGCGCCGCGGAGAGGATTATCAGAAGTTCATAACAGCCATGAAGTCTCTCGGATATGTATTTGACTGCCGGGAGCTTGTGGCAGCAGACTATGGAGCGCCTACAACACGGAAACGTTGGTACGCAATATTCCGGCGGGATGGTCGGGAGATTGTCTGGCCGGCACCGACACATTTCAAGGATAGAGAACCACACTGGAAGGCATGCGGAGATTACATAGACTGGTCTGATTTGGGACGGTCTATATTTGATAGACCGAAGCCACTGGCAGATGCGACTATGAAGCGAATTGCAAACGGAATTCGAAAATATATCATTGAAAATCCTGCACCATATATTGTAAAGGATGGGGGAAAACTGTTTGTTTCATATTTGGACAAGGCATATGGCGGGAATTATGCAGGCTGTGGGAGCGACTTGAGTAATCCGTGTAGTACTATAACAACTGTGGATCATAACCGACTTGTAACTGCATTTTTGATCCAATACCACGGAGAGACAAAGGCAGGAGAGTCCCGTGGGCAACTTCTGACGGAGCCAATAAAGACCATAGATACCAGCAATCGGTACGGACTCGTAACCGCATTTATTACAAAGTTCTATAAAAGCGGGATCGGACAGGAATGCGATGAACCGTTACACACCATTACAACATCGCCGGGGCATTTCGGACTGGTGAATGTAGTGTTGGATATTGAGGGGGAAAAGTATATCCTGAATGACATCTTCCTCAGGATGCTAAAACCGGAAGAACTGAAACTGATGCAGGGCTTTCCGAAGGATTACATCATTGACCGGGATTACAGGTGGAAATCATATCCGATTACAAAACAGGTGGCACGGATTGGGAACAGTGTTGTGCCGATTATGGCACAGAAACTGGTAGGAGCAAACTGCCCGTATCTGAAGGTTGGAGAACGGTTGCCGAACTTCCGAACAGAGGAAGAAGGAAGTGGGCAGATTAGGTTTGTTTAAGTCATTCACGAGTTGAGTGAAAGGAGAGCGGAGATGAAAGATGAAACAAAAAGCACAGTAACGATCATTGAAGAGGTTTGTGAGGACATTTGCGAAAACTATTGTGAGTACAGAAATACGATAGACGACTACGGCGAGTGTGATATGCAACGAGAGAGCGGCGAATGTCCGTTAGATCGGTTGAATTAAGTTGATTTTAATGGAGAGGTAAAAATGGAAAGCGATGCGGGAAAAGACGGATCACGGAAACGAGGCAGACCGAAAAAGGAGATGATACATTGAGTAACACAAACAAACCAAGTGCTGCCGCGCTGATCCGAGCGCAGGGGCAGCAGATCCGGCGAGAGGCAGCGTGGGAATATTTACAGAGACGATGTGGATTAAGGGGTGATGCGGATGGAGATAACGAAGGAATTGCTCCAGGGATACCGGAGTAAAAAGGATGAGATTCTGGAGCTGGATTACATACTCAAAAACCGATGGAGAGATGAGGGGTTGATAGGGAATGACGTAATCTTTGATTACAGCAAGGGATATCCCATGCCACAGGGTGTGGTAGGATTCGACAAGGAGAAGTATGATCGCCTTCAGGACCGGGATCAGCGACGGAAGGAGCAGCTGGAGCAGGAATGTGTGGAGATAGAGGAATGGGTGGAAGCGATAACTGATAGCATTACAAGGCGGATCTTCAGGATGTGCTTCGTCGAGGGGAGAAAACAGAAGGCGGTTGCGAAAGCGGTACATTTAGATCAGAGCCGTGTGAGCAGAAGAATTGATGATTATTTAGAAAACGCATAGCACGCATAAAAAGCATATGTATAATAATACTAGAGCCAAAAGGCAAAGCGCCTGCGGCTCTTCCCCCTACTCTTGCATAAACCAAGTAAAGACGTCCTGCATTTGCGGGGCGTTTTTTGATTTAAAGAAATGCGTATAAAATGCGTATTTACTATTGACAATGGATATATTTATGCGTATAATATACGTATAAAGAGAAAGGAGCTTGCTTAATGAAACGTAGAGAATTAGTTAAGTTGCTTGAAGATAACGGGTGGTATATAAAGAGAAATGGTGGAAACCATGACATATATACGGATGGTCATAGGAGCGAACCCATTCCGAGACATCCAGATATCAACGAGAGACTTGCAAGAAACATTATTAAGAAGTTGGGACTGAAATAGTCCCACTTTCTTGAAGTTTTATTAAGTGAGAACGCGTTTATATGTGTGGAGGAGGAATCACAATGAAAGAAGGAAGAAGGGCATATCCTGTTGTAATATCGAAAGAAGATGATGGATTTTTCTATGTGGAGATCCCGGATTTTGATATTGCGACACAGGGAATGGATATTGCAGACGCAATGGAAATGGCAAGGGATGCAATCGGTCTCATGGGAATAGACTTGATGGATGAAGGAAAAGTACTTCCGGAACCCAATATTGCAGGAATTAATGCGGCAAAAGAAGATATTGTAACATTAGTTGATGTTGATTTTGTGGAATACAGAAGAAAGGTGGATAACAAAGCGGTAAAGAAAAATTGTACGATTCCATACTGGATGAATGTGGAAGCAGAAAAAGCTGGAATCAACTATTCAAAATTGCTTCAGGATGCGATTATGAGCGTTCTTGGAATAACAAAAAGTGCTAACTAATTCTCTAGTTATATAAATTGTGAATAGCACCCTTCGGGGTGCTTTTCTCATACATAATTCCATTTCCTGTGCACATACTATCCCCGAGGTGATGGTATGAACAAAAAGCAGCAGGAGCAGGAAAACAGACAGAAGAACTTGAATAAGTTCAACAGCATAACGGAAAAGGTAAAACCGGAGAATCAGAACCAGACACACAATGTCCGGTCTGAAGCGGTGGAGCCGAAGAACAGACAGGTATAAGGCATCCGAAAGGGTGCTTTTCTAATGCAAAATTTTAAGTAGAGGAAGGTGGTGACGTGGCGAATTATGAAAACATAAAAGATAAAGGATTTGATCATCGAACAACGGACGAACTACGGATTATTACATCAAAAGGAGGTAAAGCAAGCGGAGAAGCGAGGCGTCGGAAAGCAGATTTCCGGAAGACGCTGAACATGCTGCTTACTGCTGAAATAGATGCGGGAAAGAGAAAAGTATTACAAATGATTTTGATTCAAGTACGAATCAAAATGAAAATATAGCAGGGTATTCTTTTGAAGTGCCAGAAGCGTGGGAGAAAGGAGAAAAATTCACTGAAAATACACTCTATTTTTACCCTTCTCAAGGTATGTTGACGGTAATGTATTCTGAGTCAGAGGTAAGTATTCTTAATGATAGTGATAGAGAATCATTTATAGAGGGGATGGCATCCGGCTTTGAAGAGTTTAAATTGGTCAATGAATCCGAGACAGTTGTTAATGATGAGAAAGCTTACAAATTTGAGATGAAAGTCAAAATGGCAGGAGACGATTATTCGGTATCAATGGTGACTTTTGATTGCGGATTTGGACTTGTGAGTTTTATGCTGGGGACTCTGCAAACTTCTGATGAAGATTACAGCGCAGATTTTGACAAGGTACTGCAAAGTATAGAAAAACCGTTACCATTTACAAAGACAATAGACGATGTATGTTTTATGTATTCTATGTTACAGTCATCGGATGAATATAGTTTTGTTTCTGAAGGAGTACAAGAAGCGTCTGATGGGTCTACAATGGAGATTCTTTATGAATCAGAAAATGGTGCGATGATAACTATTTTGGGGGACGAAGATGAAAACTTGACTTTAGTATCAGTATCGGCAGAGGGAGAAGAATATTTTTCATCAATGTGTGTAATGGCACTAATAGGATCAGGAGTATATAACAATAATTCTTCAAAAGAAATTCCATTGAACTTATCTGCGGATAGCTTGAAAGAGTTAGGAACAGAGCCTACAGATGCTATAATCGAAGTGGCAAACGGAATCTCATACTTCCTTCAAAAAAATGATGACGGAAGCTATCGAATGATAATACAGCGCGACGCAGAAACTAAGGAAGATTATTTGCATTAGAAGAAAAATGTATGCCAAGAGAAGATGGCTTAAAACAGCATAATGATAATTAGAACATCTATCAGAAATGGTAGGTGTTCTTTTTATACAAAAATTCAGAAAGGTAGGTGAAATAAATGGCAGACGGAAAAGTTGTAATCGAAACCGATTTGGATTCGTCGGGGATAGAAAAAGGGTTAAAAAATACCGAAAAATCAATGAAGGCTCAAGCGGCAACTCTTGCGGCAGAATATCGGAAACAGGGGATGAATGCGAGCGATGCATTCAAAAAAGCGTGGAGTGAAATTGAGCGATCATCTGGTATGTCGTCAACTTCTGCATATAAGCATTGGGAGTGGTCGAGTATCAGTATCAGTGGTGCGGTGGAACGCATAAGCAATGTTGCTAAAAAAGGATTAAAAGTAGCAGCCGCCGCAATAACAGGAACAGCGACGGCACTTGCCGGAGTCGCAACTGCGGCAGCCAAAACCGGCGCTGATTTTGAGTCGCAGATGTCGCGTGTAAAAGCAATTTCCGGTGCTACAGGAGAAGTTATATTTTGACAAGCGGGGATCTCTTAGAGCCGGAACTTGTATCGAACAACAGCCTCAAAATCCGAAGCGGAATTATGAGTCACCACGGTAATTTATCTACGGTGGATTTAGGTACATACGACACAGTTACAATCAGAAATGGATCACAGGGAATGAAGCGAATTGATCTCGTTGTGAACAGGTATACCAAAAACAATGAGACCGGGATTGAGAAAAATGAGTGGATTGTAATTATGGGAAATCCGACATCAGGATCCCCGTCAGTGCCGACATATACGCAAGGAAATTTACAGGAGGGGGATCTCGTTGACGATTGTCCGGTGTTTGAAGTGCACTTGAGCGGGATTAATGTAACAGATGTAAAGAAGATGTTAAAGGTTGTGCCATCAATCCCTACGATAAATAAAGATTTGTCGGAGTTACAGTTGTATCACGATAAAAAGACGCTCACACCGACTGATCTCGGATTGAACACTGGGATTTGGAAAGTAATAGCAAACAACTCTTACAAGATTGGTAACGCAATACATCTGAATATGGAAATCTACACAACCTCTATAATTGTTGCAAATAATGTGTACAACAATGCTTTTACGATACCGTCACAGTACCGACCGTTAATTGATACTGCTGTCAATGTAACTGCATCAGATGGAGCGTATAAAAATCCAGTTGCCTGTACCTCTTTAGCAAAAGCAAACGGCAATCTGTTTTTCTGCATCCCAAAAGCTACAAATAATTACCTTTTTATCGACGCTGAGTGGGAGTGTGCTTGATAATTAATTACTTTTTGGTGTATTTAATTGTAACGCATCTTTCCTATTGCGTATTCCAATCGGAGTCAGAAAACAGATCTTTTAGAAAGGAATGATAACATGAAACTTATTTTTAATGATGCAACTGATATGCCGATACAGTCATATGAAAAAATCGGTGGTGCGGTGCGATTCTTGACAATCGGAATTGCGCCGGAAAAGCTGAAAGAAATCTTTGAGGATGCAACAAAAACAAAGGTGATGAACGTCACAGAACGTGGGCAGATCATAGATACCTTGGAAAATTACACGGGATACGATCATACTGAGATATATCCGGGTGGAATTTATGGAGTTGTAAATAATAAAGCCGGTCTGTCAACAGAGGAGCGATTGGATGACATGGGGATTAAGTTGGAAACAGCGAAGCAGGACATAGAAGCACTGAAGGAAAACGGTGGCAACGGTGGAGCACCGGGAACGTATGCGTCTGTCTTTGCGATGGCTAAAATATCTGCAGAGAAAATTACAGATGATGAGCAGGCTCTTAAGGTAGCAGATCTGTACGATTTATGGAGCGGCGATGGAGTAGCCTACAAGACTGGAAAGTATATTACTTACCAAGATGCGCTATATAAGGTACTCCAAAACCATACATCTCAAGCGGACTGGGCGCCGGACACCGCCTCAAGTTTATATGCTAAGGTGCTTACAGATCCGACCGGAAAAGTATTGCCGTGGGAGCAGCCAAACAGCACAAACCCATACAAAAAAGGTGATAGGGTAACACATAAAGGGAAAACGTGGGAGTCTCTTGTAGACAGCAATGTGTGGGAACCGGGTGCAGTTGGATCCGAGAGTCTCTGGAAAGAAGTTGCATAACGAGAAAGGAAAGTGAGGAATATGAAAATGAATTATGCAGAAGCAATTATTGACGGATACAATGCGATTGCAGGAGCGATTGTGGCGGTGTTGTCCTACATATTAGGAGAGCACTGGATTTTATTCGCTGCTTTTTTGCTGCTTAATGTAGCAGACTGGATAACCGGATGGATGAAGAGCAAGATGGCCAACAAAGAAAATTCTGTCAGGGGTTGGAAAGGCGTCCTTAAGAAGCTGGGGTATTGGCTTATGATTATGGTTGCGTTTGGAGCATCGGCAATCTTTATCGAGATCGGTAAGGCGATCGGTGTAGATTTAGGGATCACTACATTGCTTGGATGGTTCGTACTGGCCAGCTTGCTTATAAATGAGATTCGCTCGATTTTGGAAAATTTCGTAGAAGCTGGATTTAACGTGCCGATTATATTGATTAAAGGTTTAGAGGTTGCAGACAAGGTCGTAAATAAAGATGGAGATTCAGAGGGCGAGTGATCGTCCTCTTTTGCGCCGGTGCAAATGCCGGAAGAAAGGAGAAGAACATGAGTATTTGTAGAGGAGTAGCAGGACTTAGAGGTGGAAATCCGAGAGGAATTTTTATTCACAACGATGCAGGATCACAAAATGCAAACGCAGCGTTTTACAAAAAATGGCTGCAAACGCATCCGCTGGAAAATGGATTTGCGCATGCCTATGTAGCTAGTGACGGGATCTTGTATGCGGAAGATGATGCCTACGCAGCATGGCACTGCGGGCAGACAGACGGAAACCGGAACTATTATTCGATCGAGGTCTGTCAGAGTATGGGGGATTTGGAAATCTTTAAGAAAAATGAAGAGAATGCGTTGAAGCTGGCGGCGCAGAAGTGTAAGCAGTACGGTATCGTTCCAAACACGAATACAATCCGGCTGCACAAGGAGGTATTCGCGACAGCGTGCCCGCACAGATCTGTAGAGATTCATGGGGGCACATCTGGCTGTAAAACATATTTTATTAATAAAATCCGTGAGTATATGGGAATGGACAAGCTGCCGGATGTTCCGGTTGTCAGTGGAGGCGGAAGCAGTGCAGCATCCGGCGATCCCGGCATTGTGTTTACTTATGGCGTTATGTTGACCGACGGAACAATCCTGCCCTTTGTGAATAACCTGTCTGATTTTGCAGGACTTCCGGGTCGTACAATCGCCGGTATCGCGATAAAGGTTAATAAAGGTACTGTAAAATACCGCGTCCATGTAAAGGGCAAGGGATGGTTACCTTACGTAACCGGATGTAACTGGTCTGATGCAAACAACGGCTATGCTGGATATCCGGGAGCTGTGATCGATGCCGTAGAGGTATATTACGATACTCCGGCGGACATTGTTGCAAAATACGGTTATCAAAAAGCACAGTACAGAGTTGCTCCGATCGGCGGCGGTTACTATCCGTGGCAGTTCGATAACGAAGTGGGAAAGGGTCAGGACGGATATGCCGGATGTTTCGGCGTTGCGTTTGACAAATTTCAACTATACTAAAAACATTCCCCGGAGGATCAGCTCCGGGGTGAAATATTGCATCATCTTTGTTGTTTTTTTTTGTGTTGCATTTCGTGTTGCATAGTTCTACAAAATGTTGTAAAACTGAATAAAACAATATACAAAGCATAGGTAAGGGACACTGAAAAAACCTTATAAAATGGGCATTTGTATAGCCTGTTACTCAAATAGATATCACACTATACAATATCGAATCGGGTTCGATTCCTGTCATCCGCACTACAAAAGCCGTAACCTTTGAGTAATCAGAGGTCACGGCTTTTTTGTTACGGTAATGAGCCAAAATCCGGATTTATCCGAGATCTTGACGGATAAGATGTTTTATCCGAGTTTTCGTTTTTTGTGCATTATATAAAGCAATCCTATGATGCTGCACATTGTGGCAAGAGGAAGCAAAAGAGGTGTGCTGTCTCCTGTTTTTACACTGGTATCCGCATGTGAAGTGTTTGTATTTCCCTGATTTCCGCTATTGGGATTTTGTGGGTTTTGCGGCTCGAGTGGTTCTTGTGGGTCTTTATTTCCGCCCTCATCAGGATCATCTTTGTATGCGAATTCAAATGTATTTAATTGATTCAGTATATCGGATACTTCCGCAGGCGTTGCGTTTGGATCGGTTAAGATCGCATTTGCAAGCTCTCGAAGTCTGGTGAAATCATTCCAGGAAGCATCTGTTGCGTTGCCTTGAGTCATATCTTTTATTTTGTTATATTTTTCCTGAAGCAAAGTTTTATCTGCGCGTAGATCCTTCATACGCTGTATTAAAACGGCGGTTTTTTCATCGACTTCTTTTTGGGTATATGTGCCGTTTAATAAAGCTTCTGCCTCTAAAATGCTTTGTGTTAATGCTTCAAAACTTTCTTCCGTATATCCTTCCCGGGAAATGGATTTTGCGGCTTTTAACGCGTCGTTTAATGCGGACGTATCAACTTTTATCTCCTGAAGACTATTTCTTGCATTCCGAACTTCATTTGCCTTATCATTCATTTCGGAAGTACACGTTTCTTCATCCTTTTTGTTTAGGAGTTCTCTGGCGCTGTTGACTGCCTTTTGTAATTTGTTCCAGCTTTCTTCTGTGTATTTGTCTTTATTCAGCCCGTCGCAGATCGTCAGTTCTTCTTCCAATTGGCTTCGGTCTACGATTTCTTTCTTTTCTGTACGGATCTTCAGTGTTCCGACTTCGACCCATCCTCTTTTTTCCGGTGATCCGTTTGGACTTTTTCCGACACGTTCAAATTGAATTGTGTAGCTGCCCTCCGGAAAGTCTTTCTGTATCAGTTCGGCGCCCTCTATGCGTTTTTCGGCATATGTATCAATTTCTTCTCGGCAGATCTGTTTCTCGTTTTGATCTAGGATCGTCACCCGGATAACGCCGTGATCATCTCCTTTGACCGTGGAAACTTGTATCGAATTTCCGTTGAATTTATAAGTCAGAGGCCCCGCATCATCTGCTTCTGTTGCTTTGAAATCTCCTGCCTGGATCCACTTTCCGGAACCTTGCAGATCTCCTGCCGGGATGGATGTTTCGGAAAAACCGCCTTGTTCGAGACTGTTTAATGCTGCCTGTAGTTTTTCTGTCATTTGATCGACGGCTGGTTGTTTTACGTTTTCGTCATCGGCTGTTTTCTTAGCGTCTGAGAGAACTTTTTTCAGTTGGTATAAAGAATCGTTTGTATAGTTTCCGTTTAGTTCCTGTTCTGCTTTTGTGATCAGCGAGTTTAATTTTGACTTATCTGTCGTTCCGAATCCGAGACGGTGATATCTGTCAGATAAAAATTCGGTACGGGAATCAATAATATCCTGCGATGCTTTCAGTTGTTCTTTCCCGTCTGAAATACTTTCTTCAAACGCGGTTTTTAATGTTTGCGGCGCGTTTACATAATGGTCGGCAGTTCTGTCGGCTTCTTCTGCCGAACGTATCATTTTTTCTAATTCTGACGTATCTCCGGCGCCGTCTGCCTGTACGCCTGTGTAAAGAGGCGCTATTTCATATAGAGACGGTTCGCCTAAGAATCCCGGTTTTAATATTACCTTTACGGATTCTGTCGTTGTTTCGGGAAATTCGGCGAAGTAATAAGCGTGATATCCGCCGCTTCCGCCGTCGATATCGCCGACTTTGTCGTCGATATTTCCCATTTTTGTTCCTTCATACACAGTTCGATATGTTCCGTCAGAAAGCGCCTGAATTTCAAAAGCGCCGATTCCGTTATTTTTGGATACGAACAGATCGAAATTCATTTGATCGAGCGTTTCTTTTTCGGAGAAATTCAATGTGATTTCCAACGGTTTAGAAGCGTCTACGTTTTTGGATGCCCACCGTGTCGAAGTGTTTTGATCGATCATACCGGCTTTTACATAGTTATTGCCCCAGTCCTCTGTATGAGATACGGTTACGTCTTGGATCTTTATGCTTTTTGCTATGTATTTCTTTGTGTATACAGGGCTGACTCTCTGTTCGTTATAAAACAGCGCCGCTCTGACAACGGTATTTTCTTTATTGTCTAATTGCAGAGGGTGTTCATACCGGTCAGATGTATGTCTCGGAATACTTCCGTCTGTTGTATAACGGATCTCAAAGTCTTTGGCGTCTGAACTCTTACTCAAAGTAAGTGTCCGGTCGTTTCCTGTGATGACACCGGAATCTTTGCTGAATGAAATGATCCGGTTTGCCATCGGTTTTTCTAATTGTGCGCTAAGATCTGTAAATTGGTTCTCGGCGTTTTGATAATCCTCTAAATCTCCGGTGTTTTCCAACAGAGTCTTGCGCAGTTTGCGAAGCTGATTGTAAAGCGTGTCGATCTGTGAATAGGTTAAGTTATCTTTGTCGGTCAGATAATATATGTTTTCTGCCTTATTCAGATAGGAGCGATATAACTGATCCATTAGTTTGACTTTTGTCAGAACTGTACCTAATTCTTTTGAAGAAAGATCGATTGCTGTCTGCAGTTCGTTTTTGGCATTGATGAGATCAGGGTGAAGCTGATTTAAAAATGTAGACGCCTGCTCTTTTAGTTCGTTTATATTTGTTTCGGATATATCGATCGTATATGTCTTGCCGGCGTCTGCCTCAAAGGAAATACGATCTTTATCGGTATCTTTTGTCACCTGAACTTCTTTGCCGTCTTCGTAGATCTTTGCAGAAGTAATATTTTTATATGATCCTGTGAAAACAGCGCTGTCTTTATTGCCGTCATAACGTACGGTAAAGGCTTCCGCAATGCCGTTCGCCCATTTTTCGCCGATCGTGAAGTTACCTCTGGCCTTTAGACCTCTGACCTCTCCTTTTTCCCATGCGTCTGGAATTGCGGGGAGGAATTGTGTGTAGCCTGACTGCGATTGAACAAGCATTTCTGCTACGCCGGAAGTAAGACCGAAATTGCCGTCGATCTGCCATACCGGAGTTCCGTTCATCATTGTGTCTCCTCCGCCGGATCCGTGAGAATCGAAGAGATTATGCTGGAGACCGGAAGAATTTCCTCCGATCAGATTGTTCAAAAGCTTATATGCCTTTTCTCCGTTTTCGGCTCTCGCCCAGAGATTGATCTTGTTTGCTTTCGACCAGCCTGTAGAATATTCTCCTCGTTCGGTCAATGATTGAATAGCGGCGTTCATGTAAGTCGGATTCTCTTTGTTGATCAATGTTCCGGGAAAGAGTCCGACCAGATGGGAGGCGTGTCTTTGCTCTCCGTTATGTCCGATATTCCATCCGCTGTTAGGTACTGCGATCTCTGCCAGATCTCCTGCTTTTGCATAAGATTTGTTATGTCCGGTTTCCTGACCTACACGGGTTTCTTCGTACCATTCTTTAATTCCGTTTGTAGCGTTGATTTCAATCGGATCAAGTTTTTGCATCTTTTCTTCCCAAGATTGCAGAACAGCTTCATCTTCTCCGACGATTTTGCCTGCCTGGATACATTCGTTATATAATTCCCATATAAGAGATTGGTCGTAAGTTGTTCCGATTGCGGTCGGTCCTTGTTCCTCTGAAAAACTAGGCGCTGCTACAAGTCTGTTTTCACCGTGATAAGGCGAAGTTTCGTCGTTGATTTTCTGGTATTCTGACGTCCAGAGATAAGAGTCCCAAAATTGTGCCGCCTCTTTCATGATCGGATAAATAGTATTTTTTAAATATGCTTCATCCTGCGTAAACTCGTAATGCCACCAAAGGTTTTGGACAGCCCATGCCGCTCCTGTCGGATTCCAGCCGTATTCCTGCGCGTTAGTAGGAGCGGTCATGCCGAAAGGATTGTTTTCCGTATGTACGGTAAATCCGGTGTGGTTATCGACAGCCCCTTTAATACCGTGAACTCTTTCTGCCGTCAGGCGTCCCGGTTCTCTTAATTTATCCATGTAATCTACAAAAGTTGTTCCGCATTCGGCAAGGTTCGTTGAATATACCGGCCAATAGTTCATCTGTACATTGACGTTAAAATGATAATCTCCCGTCCACGCGGAAGGACCTACTGTCCATAAGCCGACAAGGTTGCTTGGGAGCGTACCTCTGGAACCGGCTATTGTCAGATAACGTCCGTATTGGAATGCAAGAGTTTCCAGGTAGTGCGAGTAGCTGCCGTTTCGATATTCGTCTATCAACTGATCTGTCGGAACGGATGTCTGAAACTCTCCTAAGTCTAAACTTACTCTGTCGAAAAGACTTTGGTGGTCTTCTATATGCGTCTGCTTTAATTCATCGTAAGATTTTTTCGAGCTGTCATTGATCCGGGTGTCGATAACATTCGACAGATTTTTCTCTTTGTCCCGGTAAGTAGGATAATCGTTTTTGTAATCTGTCTCGGCAGCCATTATGATTGTGACCTGATCTGCATTTTTAATCCGGTAAACCTGATTTTTTTCATCTGCCGTTATCTCGCCGCCGGTTAGAAGGAGTTTCATAGTTGTACGGAATTTTAAATCATTATCTTTTACTTTTCCTTCGATAGTGCAAGTTTGATTCCGGACATCGAATGTAAGCTTTCCTTCTAAGTTATCGTTGTTTAGTTCCATTTTTGCGCTGAAATTAAGTTTTCCTTTTTCAGAAGCGGAGAGGTTTGTTACCATTACCTGATCCGGACTGCTTACAAAATGCTCTCTTTTGTAAGAAACATTTTTATAAGAAAATTCTGTTGATGCAATTCCGGTTTGTAAATTCAGTTCTCTCCGATAATTCTGCACATTATCGTCAGTGATTCCCATTGCGGAAAAATCAAGCCAAATATCGCCGAAATCTTGATAACTGCCTTTGTTTAGATTGTCTTCGCCCGGAAATCTGATTTTTGCCCCCATACCGTAACCGCCGAGACTTTGGTCATCGTTAAATACATTAGAAGATTTGTCATCAAGCAGTTTTCGATAATTTTCAATCTCTGTGGCAGTATATGCCGTTGCTTTATTTCCGAACTGGTAGTTGGGACGGCTCGATGAAGGACCGCCTGTCCAAAGTGTTTTTTCGTTGAAATGGATTCTTTCTTTTGAGATTCCGCCGAAAATCAAATTTCCCAGATTCCCGTTTCCGAGAGGCAGAGATTGCTGCATCCATTCGCCGCCGCTGGATTCGGCAGTATTAATTTTGGCAGGAGAACCGTACCATAGTTTTAATGTCTGATTTACCGCTTTTTCTACGGATATCGGGAAGTTTTGTTCCGGCTCTTCGGCAAGAACAGTTTGCGCGGAACCGATGGGAAGTATGAGAACCGCACACATCCCCGCAAGCAATTTTTTCATTCTTGTTTTCATCATTGTCTCCTCTAATTTCTGTAGATTCATAAATAAGTATAAAATTCTATTATGAATATATCGTTTGGAGAGGAGATTGTCAATTTAAAACAGGATATTAAAAGCTGTTTTTTAACACATTCCGGATTGAAATGGACAATTAACAAAAAATTCTGAAAATTCAAAAACTGAGTTTGTGGTCATTGTTTTTTTGAGCATTGATAAATCGAGTTATAACTGTGGAAACCGGTGTCGGTCTGCAGAATTTATTTTTGCTCTTTGTTGACAAACATCATGAAAAATGCAATAAACAAAAGCGCTGAACATACGAGGATCGATTTCTCATGAAAGCGTTTGATGACGAAGTTTCCGAGGACTGCTCCGATTATAAAGCAGAGGATAATGCCGTAGAAAAGAAGGGCGTTGTAGAATGCTTTACGGTCATGGGTTCGCAGAAAGCGGTGCAGATTCTCGGTTCCGTTTCTTAAGTTTCCGATACACATAGTTGTAGCCGCTCCTCTGTTGCGGATCTTGCGAAAGCTTTCGACCTGAATGCCGCAGGCAAAAGAGGTGAGTGAGTTTGCGAGGGGATTTAAAGAGTGAGGGAAAAAGGCTACACATATTAAAATAACAGCTTCCAACAGAACGGAAAGCTGACGCCAGTGGAGTCGTATGTTGAGGCAGCGCACAGTATCGGCAAGTAAGATGCCGAGAGTAAACGCGAGAACAGGGAGGAGATAGCTGAGCATGGCAAAATAGTTCCCTTCCGCGAGATTTACACCGAATAGGAGCAGATTTCCGGTTTGGGCGTTTGCAAATACGTTTCCCCGTTCAAGATAAGAGTAGGCGTCCATAAATCCGCCGGATAAGGCGAGGATGATTCCTAAGCGGAGTGTTTCAGACATTTGCAAAGAGTGTTTCATAGGGAAATCTCCTTTCGGTAATTAAAATGGTTTTGCTGAGGATGTCGTATTATATAGAAGGAGCATCCCGTCAAAGAGGCGAGAATGCTCCGTTTTGATATTTTTTTAATAGGCAGAACGCCGCGGCGGAAGCGCAGAGCTCACCTACAGGGAATGAGATCCATACGCCCGTAGGTCCGAAAAAGCGGGTGAGGATGAAACTTAACGGGATTGTTATCACAAATTGGCGGAGCAAAGAGATGATCAGAGAATTCCGCCCGTTTCCTATCGCCTCAAATACGCCGGAATAGATCAGACCGACAGAAGAAACAAGAAATCCGAGGCTGATGATGCGAAGAGCAGTGACTCCGGCGCTCATTAAAGCGGCGTCTGCATCGAACAGAGCGAGAATCTGTTTCGGAAGGGCAAGAGCGAGGATCGTTCCTGTCAACATCAATCCTGCCGCAGTGAGCAGGCTGTATCGTATTGTTGATTTGACGCGGGAACTTTCACCGGCGCCGTAATTGTACCCGATGATCGGACGCATTCCCTGTACGATTCCGTTTGCAGGCATATAGATGAAAGTCTGAAGTTTGAAATAAACGCCTAAAACTGCGACATAAACGTCTGAAAATGCAGTAAGTATACTGTTTAGTACACTGATCAATATAGACGGCAGGAGCATCATAACAGTAGAGGGGATTCCGACACTGTAAATTTGTCTGATGATCGCTTTATCAAAGACAAGATGCTTGAAGCTGATGTGTACCGCGTAAGAGTTTCTTCTATATACGATGATGTATAAGAGTAAGGCGCTGATCTGTCCGATCACGGTGGCGATGGCAGCGCCTGCAACGCCAAGCGCCGGGAAACCGAGCAATCCGAAGATCAGGATCGGATCGAGTATAATATTGACGACACAGCCGGCGATGAGAAGGTACATTGTAATCTTCATTTCACCGATTCCCTGGAAGATCTTTTCAAATGCAATTTGAAAAAGAGAGCCGAAAGAAAGGCAAAGTACGATTTCCGTATATATGGATGCGTCGTTTAATATTTTCGGGTTGTCTGTAAAAAGTTTTAAAAACGGTTCGGAGATCGTCAGACCTGCAATGATAAAAAAGATGCAGTGGATCAATGTAAGGGCGATTCCCAGAGTCGCCGCCCGGTCGGCTTTTTCCCGATTTCCCGCTCCTAAATGAATGGAGATAGCGGAGCTGATCCCGACGCCGATTCCGACCGCTGCGGATAAGATCGCGTTTTGAAGCGGATAGGCAAGCGAAACGGCAGTCAGAGCATCTGTGCCAAGTCTGGAAACGTAGATACTGTCAACGATGTTATAAAGCGATTGAATAAGCATGGACAGCATCATAGGTACAGACATAGAAAGCAGAAGAGAAAAAACAGGTTTCGTCTGCATGAATGAATTTTTCTTTTCCATAATAATAAAAGTCTCCCTGATGTAATACTTTTGCCGATAAAAATATCGGATCAAAAGTTTGTCATTTAAAATATGCCGAGATGTTCGAGCAGGATCTTAACGCCGAGAAGAATCAGGATGATACCTCCGGCAAGCTCTGCTTTCGCTTTGTATCTTGTCCCGAATATGTTTCCGATTTTTACACCTGCGGCAGCGATGATAAACGTTATTACGCCGATAAATGAAACGGCAGGAATAATATGTACATTTAAAAAGGCGAAGGTGATGCCTACGGCCAGAGCGTCAATACTTGTCGCAACAGCCAGAGGGAACATCGTTTTGCAATCTAAAAGGTCGTTTGAAGATTCTTCGTCGCCGGAGAAAGCTTCGCGGATCATATTGATTCCGATGATGGAAAGCAGCATAAACGCAATCCAGTGATCTATAGCGGTAATGCCGTCTTTAAACCGGATGCCGAGAAAGTAGCCTGCTGCAGGCATAAGAGCCTGAAATCCGCCGAACCAAAGACCGACGGCGGTAATCTTTTTCCAGGTGACTTTCGGCATAGCAAGTCCTTTACAGACGGCAACGGCAAAAGCATCCATGGAAAGTCCGACTGCCAGGATGAAAAGTTCTGTAAGTCCCATATAAAAAACTCCTTAGGAATTATAAATCTTAAAAATAATAGCACTAAAAATACTGTTTTTCAAGAGAAAGGAACGGGGGTTTTGGGACGAGAAATAAAACAAATTCACAGGATTGACATATTTGTATGGTAATCTGAAAATAAAAGAGAAATTATCGGAATATTTTTGCCGGTACATTTTTATATGAGAGGTGGATATTGTGGAAAATATAAAAGTGCTTGTTGTAGATGACGAGAGCAGGATGAGAAAACTTGTGAAAGACTTTCTTACCCGGGAAGGATATGCTGTGCTTGAGGCGGGAGACGGCATGGAAGCGATGGACATTTTCTATGAAGATAAGGAGATTGCCCTTGTGATCCTTGATGTGATGATGCCGAAGATGGATGGCTGGCAGGTTTGCCGGGAGATCAGAGAGACGTCCAAAGTACCGATCATCATGCTGACGGCAAGATCGGAAGAACGTGACGAACTTCAAGGGTTTGAACTTGGAGTGGACGAGTATATATCAAAGCCGTTCAGCCCGAAGATTCTTGTGGCGCGGGTAAACGCTATCTTAAGACGAACTCTCGGAAATACGGCCGGAGATGTGATCGAAGCGGGAGATATCAAGATTGATAAGGCGGCGCATATTGTTAAGATCAATGACAAGATGATCGATTTAAGTTATAAGGAGTTTGAACTGTTGTCATATTTTGTGGAAAATCAGGGGATTGCGCTGTCCAGGGAAAAAATATTGAATAATGTGTGGAATTATGATTATTTCGGTGATGCGAGAACAATCGATACTCATGTGAAAAAACTCCGTAGTAAATTAGGCGACAGGGGCGAGTATATCAAAACGATATGGGGTATGGGATATAAATTTGAAGTCAATTAACCGGAGGAAATACAAGGATGATAAAGTATTCGATCAGGCGTCAGATGACGGCGATTTTTATCGGATTGTTCAGTCTTATTTTAGGTCTTGTCCTTATTATAAATAACGCTTTTTTAGGACATTATTATCTGTCTCACAAAGCGGATGATCTGATCCGAACATACAATGACGTCAATGCGAAGCTGGAGTCCGGAAGTCTGTCAGATTCTGATTCGGTGAGGGATATTCTGACACAGCTTGAGCGGGCGAACGTTGACCTTGTCGTGGTGGACGGAGGTGGAAATGCGATCCTTACGACACTTGGAGAAAGCGATCCGCGTTTGAAAGAAATGTTCAGCGGCTTATTCGGAATGGAAGGAGTCGATCATGAAAACATACTGAAGCGGAATGAGGACTACACGATTTACAGAGATAAGAGCAGTCAAGTACAAAGAGATGTAGAGTATTTGAAAATGTGGGGAAGATTTATGGACGGCTCATGGTTTATCATGCAGTGTCCTTATGCGAGTATTACGGAAAGTGCATCTCTTGCAAACCGCTTTTTGATCTATCTCGGATGTATCGGAATGGTTATCGGAGGTCTGTTAGTATGGATGTTTTCCCGAAGTATTACAAGACCGATCATGGAACTTGCCGGATTATCCCAGGAGATGGCAAACTTAAATTTCGATACCAAGTATACGCGCGGCGGCATGGATGAGATCGGTGTGCTCGGGAATAATTTCAATAAAATGTCGGAGAAGCTGGAAAGAACGGTGTCAGAACTAAAGCAGGCGAATAATCAGCTGCAGAAAGATATCGAACAGAAAGAAAAGATCGAGGATATGAGAAATGAATTTCTCGGAAACGTGTCTCATGAACTAAAGACGCCGATCGCCCTTATCCAGGGGTATGCGGAAGGGCTGAAAGAAGGAATCAGCGAAGATCCCGAAAGCCGCGAATTTTACTGTGATGTGATCATAGACGAAGCGGCGAAAATGAATGTGATGGTGAAAAATCTTCTGACGCTGAATCAGTTGGAATTCGGCTCTGATGAAGTACAGTTTGAGCGGTTTGATATCGTGCGCCTTGTAAAGGGGGTAATTGCAAGCTGTGAGATCCTTGTTCAGCAGGCAGGGGCAAAGATCAGTTTTATTTCCGATGAAAGTATCTGTGTGTGGGCGGATGAGTTTAAAACAGAGCAGGTTGTACGAAATTATCTTACGAATGCGATCCACCATGTCGGCAATGAGAAGCGCATAGAAGTCCGTATAGAAAATGGGGACGGAAAAGTGCGGATCACTGTGTTTAATAGCGGAACTCCGATTCCGGAAGAAGATATTCCGAAGTTGTGGGATAAGTTCTATAAAGTGGACAAAGCGCATACAAGAGAATATGGCGGCAACGGAATCGGTCTGTCGATCGTGAAAGCGATCATGGAATCGTTCCACCAGAAATACGGAGTAGAGAACTTTGATAATGGAGTAGCGTTTTGGTTTGAATTGGATGCAAAAGCGTGAAAAACTTATAAGTTCAATGCTTTACGTTAGCGCGTAAATGTGCTAAAATGCAACTAATAATTCAAGGATAGTTGCGTAAGAGGGCATACGGCATGCCGGCTGTCAGCGGTCGGTATATCGTATGCCCTTTTTGCAATAGTAAAAAATGTAAAAAAGAGTGTAAAAGTAAGAAGGAGGGCGGGATAAGTATGTATGATAAAATATACGAGATCATTCAATCGGCAGACGATTTCGTATGGGGCTGGGGGATGATCGCACTTTTGCTGGGAACGCATCTGTTTTTGACAGTTCGCACAGGACTTATCCAGAGAAAGACAATTACAAAAGGGATTCGGCTTTCGGTTGCAAAAGAAGAGGGGGCAGACGGAGAAGTCAGTCAGTTCGGAGCGCTTGCAACAGCGCTTGCCTCCACGATCGGAACGGGAAATATCATCGGTGTCGGAACAGCGATCGCTCTGGGCGGTCCGGGAGCTGTATTCTGGTGCTGGATCACGGGCATTTTCGGAATTGCAACGAAGTATGCCGAATCGCTTATTGCGGTAAAGTACAGAGTAAAAACAGAAGACGGGCGAATGCAGGGCGGTGCGATGTATGCGCTGGAGCGCGGACTGAATATGAGGTGGCTCGGTTTGGCGTTCGCTTTTTTGGCAGGTTTTGCTTCTTTTGGAATCGGATGCGCGACTCAGGTAAACGCGATCGCGGGAGTGTGCAGTAAGAACCTTGGGATCGATCCGTTTGTTGTCGGCGTTGTTGTGGCAGGGATGACGGCGGTTGTGATTTTCGGAGGAATAAAAAGTATTGCGAAAGTATGTGAAAAGCTTGTTCCGTTTATGGCGGCTTTCTATGTGATAGGCTGCGTCGTTATATTGTTTATCAATTATGATTACATCATTCCGGCGGTCACGACGATCTGCCGGCTTGCGTTTACAAAAGGAGCGGCCGCAGGCGGACTTGTAGGCGGAGGTATCCGGTATGCCATTCAGTATGGAGTCGCAAGAGGACTTTTCTCAAATGAATCGGGACTTGGTTCGGCTCCGATCGCGGCTGCGGCGGCAAAGACAAAAAATCCGGTCCGTCAGGCTCTTGTTTCTTCCACGGGAACGTTTTGGGATACGGTTGTCGTCTGTTTGATGACCGGACTTGTGCTTGTGACAACGATTATGAAAAATCCGGCGATCAATATTGACGAGGCGGTAAACGGAGGCGAACTGACAACGATGGCGTTTGGTCAGATTCCCTTTTTCGGTCCTCTTATTCTTGTTGTCGGTATTATCTCATTTGCGTATTCGACGATTTTGGGATGGGCGTATTACGGTGAGCGGTGCGTAGAATATTTTGCGGGAAAAGCGGGACTTCTTCCATATCGGCTTCTCTATGTAGCGGTGCTTCTTGTCGCTCCGGTGCTTACGCTTGATCTTGTGTGGAAGGTGGCGGATATACTGAACGCGTTGATGGCGATACCGAACCTGACCGCAGTGCTGCTCCTTTCTCCGGTTATCGTAAAAGAGACGAAAAAATATATTAAAAATCTGGATGCGGTAGATCATACGCCGATTCCGGTCGTAAAAACAGGAAGAGGAAAAAGAAGATAGAAACACGAAACGAAAAGCGGAAAACTGCCGTACGGAATAAAGAAACGAAAAAGAGAAATATAGAATGAAAAACAAAAGCAGGGAGAGGAAAATATGATCGCAATTATAGACTATGACGCAGGAAATATTAAAAGTGTGGAAAAAGCGCTCTTAAGTCTCGGACAGGAAGTGACAGTTACGGCGAAACAAGATGAAATACTGGGCGCGGATAAGATTGTTTTACCGGGGGTAGGCGCGTTTGGAGACGCTATGGAGAATCTGAGAAAGCGACAACTTGACGCTGTGATCCGGGAAGCAGTGGAAAAGGAAATTCCGTTTCTGGGGATATGCCTTGGACTTCAGGTGTTGTTTGAACAAAGCGAAGAAGCGCCGGGGGTGGAAGGACTTGGGATTTTAAAAGGAAAGATATGCAGGATCCCGAATGCAGAAGGATTAAAAATTCCGCATATGGGGTGGAATTCTCTGCATTTAGAGAATAACGGAAGGCTGTTCAAAGGGATAGAAGATGATCCGTATGTTTATTTTGTGCATTCTTATTATTTGAAAGCAGAGGATGAGCAAATAGTGAAAGCTTCCGCTGAATATGGTGTACATATCCATGCGTCGGTAGAACAAAAAAATGTTTTTGCGTGTCAGTTTCATCCGGAAAAGAGCAGTACGGCGGGACTTCGGATATTGAAAAATTTCGTGGAATTATAAGAGGTGAATGTGATGTTTACAAAGAGAATTATTCCCTGTCTGGATGTAAAAGACGGACGGGTCGTAAAAGGAGTCAACTTTGTAGGTTTGAAAGATGCCGGAGACCCGGTGGAGATCGCGAAGGCATATGACGCCGCAGGAGCGGATGAACTTATATTTCTTGATATTACAGCGTCTTCCGATCAGCGGAAAACGGTAGTCGATATGGTCAGAGAAGTGGCAAAATGTGTTTTCATTCCATTTACTGTCGGCGGAGGAATCCGCACGGTCGATGATTTTCGGGCGCTTCTTCGCGAAGGGGCAGATAAGATTTCCATTAACTCTTCGGCGATCAATACGCCGGAGCTGATCCGCGATGCGGCGGATAAATTCGGCAGTCAGTGCGTTGTAGTGGCGATCGACGCGAAAAAACGTCAGGACGGTTCGGGTTGGAATATTTATAAAAACGGCGGTAGAGTAGACGTTGGGATCGATGCGGTAGAGTGGGCGCAAAAAGTGGAACAACTCGGCGCGGGAGAAATTTTACTTACAAGCATGGACTGTGACGGAACGAAGTCGGGATACGATCTGGAACTGACAAAAGCGATCGCGCAAAGCGTGTCGATTCCTGTGATCGCCTCGGGAGGAGCGGGGAAATTAGAACATTTTAAGGATGCTCTTGCAGAAGGAATGGCAGATGCGGCTCTGGCGGCGTCGCTGTTTCACTATAAAGAACTGGAAATCAGACAGGTGAAAGAGTATTTGGCAAAAGAAGGCGTTTCTGTAAGATTGTGATCTTAGAGGAACAAGGGGAAAGACTGCATGAAGAGACAATACCGATAAAAGCGGTGGAGATACAAACGGAAAGAAAGACGAGGGTGATAAAGATGTCAGGTATAAGCGGAGACTGGTATGAAGCGCTGAAAGGTGAATTTTCAAAGCCATATTACAGAACATTATTTCAGACGGTAAACGAGGAATATAGAACAAGATTGATTTTCCCGCCGGCGGAGGATATATTTAATGCATTTCATTTGACTCCGCTGAAAAAGGTGAAAGTAGTGATACTCGGACAAGACCCTTATCACAATAACGGACAGGCGCACGGGCTTTGCTTTTCAGTGAAAAAGGGAGTGGATGTGCCGCCGTCTCTTGTCAACATTTATAAAGAGCTTCATGATGATCTCGGGTGTACGATCCCTGATCACGGATGCCTTACAAAATGGGCAAATCAGGGAGTTCTCATGTTGAATACTGTGCTGACTGTTCGTGCTCATCAGGCAAATTCCCACAGGGGCATCGGCTGGGAAGAATTTACGGATGCGGCGATCATGGCGTTAAACGGTCAGGACCGTCCGATCGTATTTATTTTATGGGGCGCTCCGGCGCAGAGAAAAAAGGCGATGCTGAACAATCCGAAGCATCTGATATTGACAGCGCCGCACCCGAGTCCGCTGTCGGCATATCGTGGATTTTTCGGGAGCAGACCGTTTAGTAAAACGAATGAGTTTTTAGAGTCGCAAGGCGAAGAGCCTATTGACTGGCAGATCGAATAGAAAAGAAAGCAGAAAGGCTGCAGATGTTTTGCGGCCTTTTTTGTTATAGGGGGAAAACAGAAGTTTTGCGCAGATGAGATTCGGATATTAAGAAATTATTCATAAAATACATAGCGAAATCTAACAAAACATATGATACGATACAAATAACAATGCATCGCTGTTTCGTAAAAAGGCAGATCTGACTGCCGAAGATTCGTATGTGTTGAGACAGGAGATAAAACAAACAGACAGAATGAGTAAAGAAAGCAAAAAGGAGGAGACAGTGAGGGAGATTATCAGTGTGAAAAACCTGTATAAACTGTATCGTGTCGGCGATTCGGTCGTCCGGGCATTGGACGGCGTTAGTTTTTCAGTGTACGAGGGAGAATTTTGTGCGATCGTCGGAACGTCCGGTTCCGGAAAATCGACTCTTTTGAATATGCTTGCCGGACTGGAAAAACCGACTCGCGGGGAAGTGATCGTAGCGGGGAAGCATATCGAGCAGATGAAAGAAAATGAACTTGTAAAGTTCAGAGGAGAAAACGTTGGTTTTATATTTCAGTCGTTTCATCTGATGGGAACGATGAATGCACTGGAAAATGTGGCGCTTCCGCTTACATTTCGCGGAGAGCCGAGAAAAGAACGAATAAAAAAAGCCGACAGAATGCTGGATCTGGTGAGCTTGGAAAAACATAAAAAACATCTGCCGAACCAGTTATCAGGAGGACAGCAGCAAAGAGTAAGCGTGGCAAGGGCGCTTGTGAACGATCCGAAGATTATTTTTGCGGATGAACCTACAGGAGCGCTTGATTCACATACGTCTCAAGATGTGATGCGCCTGATGCAAAGACTCGTAAGAGAGCAGAAAAGAACGCTTGTCATGGTCACGCATGATCGAAGTCAGGCGGAATATGCAGACCGGGTATTGGAGATTATAGACGGAAAAATTGTACACATTACAGAAAACAGGAGGAAAGAGGAAAATGAGAGAGCATAGAAAAATGACGTTGAAACGGATCGGAATCGGAATTTTATGCATGGTGTTTGTGTTGTCTATGCTTGCTCCGCTCGTGGCATTTGCAGAGGAAAAAACAGAGTCCGGAAGTCAGGTGTCAAAGAGAGAGCTTGCGTACATTCAGATCAGTGTCGGCGACGGGCAGGAGACGCCTGTGTTTAAGGCGGGGCAGAAGGTATCCGAGTTTCGGATCAATGTAAAAAACAACGGAAATGTAGACGCGCACAACGTGCGGATAGAACCGGATATCAAGAATGCATCCGACTGGCCCTTTGAACTTGATAAGCTGAATTATGAAAAAGAGTTGTCTACGATCAAAAGCGGCGGACAGACTGCGGCTGTGTGGGGGAGTGAAGAGAAACCTCTTATCGTAAGAGGAGATGTGACAGGGAAGTCTTATAAACTGGAATTTAAGATTTCTTACGATGACGGAGAGAAATCCTATGAGACGGATAAGTATGTCTTTGTAAAAACGACCGCAAAAGAAAAGCCATCGGAAAATCAGGGTGGAAATGCAAACGGCGGAGAGATAAACAACGGAAATACCGGAAACGGAAGCGGCGGATCGGGAAATGCGCAGGGAACGCCGGACGATTCGGGCGCGGTGTTCGGAGGAGTATATACCAGCGATCCGGTCATGGCAGGCGGCTCGGCAGGCGGCGCGGATGCGTCAAGCGCATCTGTTCCGCGGGTGATTGTAACAGGATTTAATACAGAGCCGGCGGAAGTTCGCGCGGGAAGTAATTTTAAATTGATCGTCCACCTGAAAAATACTTCTTCAAAAACTGCTGTTTCAAATATGCTTTTTGATATGCAGGCTCCGTCATCAGGTTCAGAAGGTGCGGCGGAAGCTCCGGCGTTTCTTCCGGCATCGGGTTCAAGCTCTGTTTATCTTGACGGAATTCCTGCCGGAGGAACGAGCGACATTTCAATCGAATTGAATGCACGGGCAGATCTTGTGAAAAAGCCGTACAGTATCAGCATGTCTATGAAGTATGAAGACAGCAGCGCGGCGCAGTATGAGGCGCAGTCAAGCCTTGCGATCCCGGTCATACAGGACGCCCGGTTTGAGTTCAGTAAGATCGAGATCGCGCCGGAGACAGTAGCGGTCGGAGAAGAGGCGAATATTTCCTGCAGTCTGTACAATCTCGGACGGGTGAAGATGTACAATGTGAAAGCTCGTTTTGAAGGCAAGATGATCGAGTCAGACGAACAGTTTATCGGAAATCTTGATTCCGGCGCGACAGGCATGATCGACGCCATCGTGACGGCGAAAGAAGAGACGATGGACAATACAGAGTGTAAGCTGATCTTAACTTATGAAGATGATGCGGGAAATGTATCGACAGCGGAGGAAAAATTTGACCTTACTGTTATGCCGATGTCAGATGCCGGAGACCTGGACGCTATGGCAGATATACCGGAAGAACAGGGGGGGCTGCCGATCGGAATGATCTTGGCAGCAGCCGTAGTTGTGATCGTTGCTGTGGCTGTGGCAATCGTGCTTATTATGAAGAGGAAAAAAGCAAAACGTCTGGAAGCGGAAGAGGAGGAGTTGTTTGATGAGGTGGAGCGATCTGCTGAGGATGAGCGTTAGCAGCCTGCGGCGCAGAAAATTAAGAACGTTTCTTACGGTACTAGGCGTTGTGATCGGAACGGCTTCTATAGTAGTTATGATATCGCTCGGACTCGGACTTCAGGAATCCATGTATAAAGAGGTGGAGCAAAACGGAGGAACGACAAGTATTACCGTGACGGGAAAAGATTCGGGCGGAATGATGTACGGTTATTCGGGAATGTCTTCGGACGAAGAAGAATCGCAGAAATACATCACAGATGATGTGATCAAAGAGTTGAAAAACGTAGCCCATGTGAAAAGTGCAGAGCCGATCTTAAGCATATCGGTAATCGCGCTGAAAGGAAAATATGAAGGCTTTATCGAATTGACAGGAATGACGCCTGAAGGTTTGAAGACATTGAATCTGGAGCTGGAGGATGGCGGGCGGCTTCCTGATCCGAACAGCGCCCAGCTGGAACTTGTATATGGAAATACAGTAATAACGAATTTTTATGAAAAAACATCAGGAAGAGGATATTGGGATTCGGGAGAACTTCCTGATATAGATCTGCAGACGGATTCCGTTTTTCTTATACTCGATCAGGACGGCTATTATCAGTCGCAGAGCGCGGCTTCGGATATCGGCGGCTCTGCCGGAGAAAGCGGAGAAGGCGGAACAGCGTCGGCAAAAACGCCGCCGAAAAAACATGTCGTATCTGCAAGCGGAGTTTTAAAAGGCGGACCGGATACCTATACGGTGAATTCTTATATGACGTTTTGCGATATCAATAAGCTGAGGACGTATCTTGAAAAAGAATTCAGAGGAAGAGCGATTCCGGGGCAGCCGACGACAAAGAGCGGAAAACCATATAATAAGTTTGTATATTCGTCGGCAAAAGTACAGGCGGACGACATGGAAAACGTAGAGGCTGTCTCAGACGCGATTCGGGCGATGGGATATAATGTGTCGTCGAATATCGAATATATCGACAGCATGAAGAAACAGTTTGCAATGGTTCAGGCGGTGCTTGGCGGAATCGGAGCCGTTTCGCTGTTTGTTGCGGCAATCGGAATCGCAAATACGATGATGATGTCTATTTATGAGAGAACGAAAGAAATCGGCGTTATGAAAGTGATCGGATGCAGTCTTGGAAATATTCGTCAGATGTTTCTTTTGGAAGCGGCGTTTATCGGACTTGGCGGAGGTGTGATCGGAAATGTTTTAAGTTTCCTTATGTCTGCGGCGATCAATGCTCTTGTGAAGGGCAAAGAGATGGGAATGACAACAGGGCAGATTTCTTATATTCCTTTGTGGCTTGTTCTTGTTTCTCTTGGGTTTGCAATGCTTGTCGGAACGGCGGCGGGATATTTCCCGGCGAGAAGGGCGATGAAGTTAAGTCCGCTTGCGGCGATCAGAAATGAATGACAACCGGAAACAGGCGGCGGTTAGAAATAAGTGACGATCAGCCGATGATAAGAGGCGCAGATAGATCGGATAATAACGAAAAATGGTAAAAGACAGAGGTGACCGGGGATTATTCCTCGATCACCTCTATTTCTAAATAATCAAAATCAATGCTGTCTACAAAGTTATCCTGATAAAACCGAGCTTTTGCGTGCCGTTTGAAGTCGGCGATCGTTGTGTCAAGCCAGATAGGCTTGCTTAGATCGAACTCATAGCAGATGGCGTCCAAAGCGTTGAAAATCTTATGTGTGCGGGTGTCTGTTGTCTCATCGCAAATGACAGTATCGCGCAGAAGCCTGTTTTCTTTAAATTCTTTTCCCCATAAACGAAACATAACGAAGCTCCTTTCAAAGTTTATGAAATTTATCATACAAAAATCCCGTTGCTTGTGCAAGCCCTTTTTGATATATTAGTATCAGTTCGGGCGCTCGGACAAAATATACATGCAGGGAAAGCCGGCAAGTTTATATCGTGTCTGTGCGGTGAAATGAAAAAAGAAAACATGATGTGACGCAGGAGTTTGTAAAGGAGTAAAAAGATGATCAGAGTATGCACGATAAATGACAAAGAAATATTGGAAAAGTATTTACAGGAAGAGCCGTATGCCGGAGCAATTTTGGCGGCGATCGAGGAGTTTGGATTTGACGAAAAGTTTCAGACAGTATATCTTGATTCGGAAAAACGAAATCTTGACACCGAGGGAGAGCAAGAAACAGAAGAGACGGTAAAAGGGGTGTATTTGTGGTTTCATAAAAATCTTCTTTTGTACAGTAAAGAAAATAAAGTCGATATAGATTTTCTTGAACAGATGATTTTTATGGCTGCGCCGGACTGTGTTGTGGGAAGGAAGGACAATGTAAATATCGTAAGCTGGCTTTTGACGGATTATCATTTTAAGCAGTCGGACATGATCCCCGAAATCGTGGACGCAGAAGGAAAAACGACTCCGTGTTTTGCGGCAAAAGAAGCGTATGCAGGCGAGTGGGGGTATCTTAAGAAATGAAAAAACTTTTAGATCGGATTTTTATAGATGGTCTGGGCGGCATGGCACAGGGACTTTTTGCTACGCTGATCATAGGAACGATCATTCAGCAGATCGGGTTGTTTATGGGAGGCGGCACAGGAGATCTTATTTATGAACTTGGAAAGATTGCCACAGGTTTGACAGGTGCAGGCATCGGAGTCGGTGTGGCGCGAAAATTAGAAGCGGGACATCTCGTAATCGTTTCGGCCGCGGTTGTCGGTATGATCGGTGCATTTGCCGGGAAAATCTTATCCGGACAGGTTCTTGTGGATGGAAATCTGGTTCTGGCAGGGCCGGGAGAGCCGTTAGGCGCTTTTGCGGCGGCGTATCTGGCGATCGAGATCGGGATCTTGATCTCGGGTAAAACAAAACTTGATATTATACTGACTCCGCTGGTCTGCATCGGAACGGGATCGGCAGTCGGTCTGTTTGTCGGTCCGCCGATTTCTGAATTTATGTTATGGCTTGGCTCCTTGATCAACTGGGGAACAGAGCAGCAGCCGTTTTTGATGGGAATTGTCGTTTCCGTTTTAATGGGAATGATCCTGACGCTTCCGATCAGCTCAGCGGCGCTTGGAGTAATCCTGAATCTGTCGGGACTGGCGGCAGGGGCGGCGACGATCGGATGCTGCTGTAATATGATCGGATTTGCGGTGGCTAGTTGGAGAGAAAATAAATTCAGCGGATTTCTGGCGCAGGGAATCGGAACGTCGATGCTTCAGATACCGAATATCGTAAGAAGACCTTTGATCTGGCTTCCGGTTATTTTGTCAAGCGCCGTTTTAGGTCCGATCGGAACAATGCTTCTTCATATGACGAACAACGCTACGGGATCGGGTATGGGAACAGCCGGACTTGTCGGTCCGCTTATGACATGGCAGGTAATGACGCAAAGTGAAGCGGGAGTGATCGTGCTCGGAAAGATCATTTTGATCCAGTTTATCCTTCCTGCGGCGGTGACGCTTCTCATTTCTGAGTTTATGCGGAAAAAGAAGTGGATCCGTCAGGGAGATATGAAATTAGAGTTGTAAGAGAAGTCTTAAAAAACAATGAAATCTATGACATGCCTTAGGATTTATGTTAGAATGAAAAAGTAAAATAACTGGCGGAGGCAGTCTGAAATGACGAGTGAACAACAAGTAGAAGCTGCGCTGAAAAGCTATGAGGATGTCGATAGCTGGAAGACGATCATTTTTCTGTATAACGCAGCGCTGAAAGAAGTAGGAACAAAGCTGGAGATTTTGAATGACGAATTTCAGCATGTACATCAATATAATCCGATCGAGCATATAAAGACAAGGATAAAGACGCCGGAAAGCATTGTGAAGAAATTAAGGCGGTATGGCCATGAGACGTCGATCGAGAACATGGTACGCTATATCAATGACATTGCGGGGGTACGTCTTATTTGTTCCTTTACATCTGATATTTACCGTTTGGCGGAGATGATCGGCAATCAAAGCGATCTGAAAGTTCTTTCGATCAAAGATTATATTAAAAATCCAAAAGAAAGCGGTTATAAAAGTTATCATATGCTTGTATCCGTTCCGATCTTTCTTTCCGACAGCGTAGTCGATACAAAAGTGGAAATCCAGATCCGAACGATAGCGATGGATTTTTGGGCGAGTTTGGAACATAAGATTTATTATAAGTTTGAAGGGAATGCGCCTGATTATATAAGCAGAGAATTGAAAGAGTGTGCGAAGATGGTGTCGGAACTTGACGACAAGATGCTCTCTTTGAATGAGGCGATTCAGGCCTGCATGATCAGAGACGATCAGAGAAAAGAAAGTATGGAAGATGTGTTTGACAATGTGATCGGCGAAAGAAGAAAACAGTAAAGAAAATCTTAAGTAATCTTAAGTTTTAAGCTTTGGGGGCAAAAGATATTGATGCTTTTGCCTCTTTTCGTTATACTGTATATTTGGAGGGAAAAGACGAATGCAGGAAGAAAAAACAGAAATAGAACGCTGCGATTTTATACATGTTCATGAAGATGTAGTAAAAAAAGTAAAGGAACACATTCCGGCAGAAAGAGAGCTGAATGATCTTGCGGAATTTTTTAAAGTGTTCGGAGATGTGACGAGACTGAAATTGTTAAGCGTGTTGTTTCATTCGGAGATGTGCGTGTGCGATCTGGCAAAGACGCTGAATATGACTCAGTCGGCGATCTCTCATCAGCTCCGCATTTTAAAGCAGATGAAGCTCGTGAAAAACAGAAGGGAAGGAAAGACAGTATTCTATTCTCTTGCAGACGGGCACATTAAAACGATTATTAATCAGGGAATGGAACATATACAAGAGTAATAAAAGAAAAGCCGGCGGGCAGGGAAAGCCGGCAAACAGGAGAAAGCCGACGAACAGGGAAAAGTTGACGGAAAAGGGAAAAAGGGATGACGAGAGAAACCAGAAAAAGGGAATTGGAGATCGGTATCGGTCTTGTTTTATATTTGCTGGCATTCTTAATAAGCATGCAGGCAAAGATGAAATCAAAGGCGGAGATGCTTTTGTTTTTACTGCCGTATATTGTATCGGCGATCAGTATTTATAAAGAGCAGGCAGAGAAATTTTTGAAAAAGCAGTTTCTGGATGAAAACTTACTGATGATCATAGCGACTGTAGGAGCATTTTTTGTAGGACGTTACAAAGAAGCCGTTGCGGCGATGCTCTTTTATCAGGTCGGAAAACTTGTAGAAGAAATCTCTCTGAGCAGGACGAAAAAATCTATTGCGAAATTTATTGATATTCGTCCGGAATATGCGAACCTGAAAATCGGAAACACAGAAAAGATTGTTCCGCCGCAGGAGCTGAATTTGAGACAGACGATCGTACTGCATCCGGGAGACAAGATCCCGGTTGATGCGGTTGTGACAAGCGGAACGGGAACAGTTGATATGAAGGCGCTGACAGGAGAACCGGATCCTGTCACTGTGCGGATCGGAGACAGGCTGTTCAGCGGAAGCATCAATCTGAACAGCGTGTTGGAAGCCAGAGTTGAGAAACTGTACAATGATTCTACTGCGGCGAAGATCATGCGGCTTGTAGAAAGCGCAAATGAAAACAAATCGGAGAGCGTACATTTTGTAGATAAATTCACAAAATATTATACGCCGATCGTTATTTTGATCGCGCTTTTAACTGTCATTCTCCCGCCTATGATGTTTGTGGAGGCGAAGGCTGAGTGGATATACAGAGGATTGATCATTCTTGTGGCGGCATGTCCGTGCGGGTTGATGGTTTCTATACCGCTTGCGTTTTTGGGCGGGATAGGATCTGCTTCAAAGCAGGGCGTTCTGATAAAAAGCGGAGCTGTTTTGGAAGATCTGATCCGGGTAGACACATATGTTTTTGATAAAACGGGAACACTGACGGAAGGCGTATTTCATGTGAAAGATATTGTTCCGTATAAGTTTGAAAAGGAAAGACTGTTGGAGCTTGCGGCTTTGGCGGAAAGTTATTCAAAGCATCCGGTGGCGCTGTCTCTTGCGGAAGCTTATGGAAAGCCGGCTGAAAGCACGCGGATCAAAGATGTGAAAGAAGAACCGGGGTACGGCGTTCATGCGTTTGTGGACGGACTGGAAGTTTATGCCGGGAACACAAGGCTGATGAACCGGGAAGGAATCCTTTACGCACAGACGGAAAAAGACGGAACTGCCGTTCATGTGGCTGTTGACGGAAAGTATGCGGGATACATATTGATTGCGGATACGATTCGTAAAGATACGGGAAAACTGATGCGCTGGATGCGAAAGAAAAATATGGGAACGGTTATGCTGACCGGAGATAACGAGCGTACGGCGGAAAAAGTGGCGGCAGAGCTGAAAATCGACAGCGTTTATGCGGAGCTGATGCCGGAAGATAAAGTGCAGCTTCTGGAAGAGTTTTGCAATGACCGCATGGAAAATGAAAAATTGGCGTTTGTAGGAGATGGAATGAATGACGCGCCTGTTTTGGCGCTTGCAGACATCGGCATCGCGATGGGCGGTCTCGGCGCGGATGCCGCGCTTGAGGCGGCGGACATTATCCTTATGGAAGATGAGCCGTCGAAGATTATAAATGCGGTGCGGATCGCAAAAGGAACGATCCGGTCTGTACGGGAAAATGTATTGTTTGCGATCGGTATGAAAGTATTTTTAGTCATACTTGCGTTTTTCGGTCTTGTGACGATGCAAAGCGCTATTATAGCAGACATGGTTGTGATGGTAATTAATATTTTGAATTCATTTTGGATGATGAAGTATCCGGAATCGGGGGTGTAAACGAATCGTGAAAATCAAAAAACAGATCGTGTTGGCGGCAGTTCTTTGTATGGCTGTGCCGACTGTGGCATCAGGCTGTGCAAACAGTGCGAAATCAGGTGTAGAGGCATTGGAGGCAGGAGATTATAAAGAGGCGCAGGCACAGTTTGAAAAACTGACTGAAGAAAAGGATAAGAAGAAATCGGCAGAGGGGTATCGGGGACTTGCGATGACATATTATGAGCAGGAGGAGTATAGCTCGGCTCTCGATGCGTTTAAAAAAGCTGTTGACACAGGAGTAGTACAGACGACTCAGATCTATAATCTGATGGGTGTTTGTGCAATGAAGACAGAGGATTACGAGGCGGCTCTTGAATATATACAGGCGGGTCTTGCCATGGCGGAAACAGATATGTCAGGTGAAGAAGAGAAGAATTCGGAAAATGGAAAAGATTCTGCTGAAATGATTCAGGAGATGAGATATAACGAAGTTGTCTGTTATGAAAAACTGGCTGATTGGGAAAACGCGAAGCAAAAAGCGTCCGAGTATCTGATCGAATATCCGGAAGATACGGCGATGGAAAGAGAAGCCGAGTTTTTGGAAACGAGATAAACACCGTTTGGCAAAAGAAAGTCCTCGTGAAAGGGAATTTTTCGTGAAAGGAAAATCTACGTAAAGGGAAAATCTATGTGGAGGGAAAATCTTTGTGAAGGGAAAATTCTCATAAAAGAAAAATCCTCATAAAAGAAAATTCGGAGAAATAATATGTATGAGATGGAGCAAATCGACGAGAGGGTGATCCTCGTCGGAATCGATACGGGAAATGAAGATGCGGCAAACCGTTCGCTTGACGAACTTTCGGAATTGGCGAAAACTGCAAAAGCGGCTGTAGTCGGCAGGCTGATCCAGCCAAGAGAGAGCGCGCATCCGGGAACATATATCGGGAAAGGCAAATTGACGGAACTCAAAGATCTTATATGGGAGACTGACGCGACGGGGATTATTTGCGACGATGAGCTGACGAGCGCACAATTAGGCAACCTTGAAGAAGAACTGTCATGTAAAATTATAGACAGGACGCTTTTGATCCTTGATATTTTTGCGGCGCGGGCAGTATCGGGAGAAGGAAAGATCCAGGTGGAGCTTGCTCAGCTTCGATACAGAGCGTCAAGACTGGCGGGGCTTGGCAGATCTTTATCCCGTCTCGGCGGGGGGATCGGAACGAGAGGTCCGGGAGAAAAAAAGCTGGAGATGGACAGGCGTTTGATCAGAGAACGGATCAGCAGACTGAAAAAAGAACTAAAAGACGTGGAAAAGCATCGGGAATTAATACGGACACAGAGAAAACAGTCGGGATTAAAGGTGGCGGCTTTAGTAGGATATACATCGGCGGGAAAGAGCAGTATAGAAAATGTGCTGACAAATGCCGGCATTTTAGAAGACGCCATGCTGTTTTCTACATTAGATACTACAACCCGCTCTCTTGTTCTCGATAATACGCAGGAAATATTAGTTACAGATACGGTCGGTTTTATAAGAAAACTGCCTCATCACCTTGTGGAAGCGTTTAAAAGTACGTTAGAAGAAGCGAAGTATGCGGACATTATTATTCATGTGGTAGATGCGTCTAATCCGCAAATGGATGAGCAAATGCATGTCGTTTACGATACATTGCGTCAGCTTGGAGCGGCAGACCGACCGGTGATCACACTTTTTAATAAGCAGGATAAACTCGAGTCGGCAGGCAGCTATCGGGATTTTCAGGCGGAATATTCAATTCCGGCTTCGGCAAAAACAGGAGAAGGTCTTGCAGAACTAAAAAAGGCGCTTCTCGAGATCGTACGAAGAGAACAGATCTATGTGGAGCGTTTGTATGATTTCTCGGAAGCATCGAAAATTCAGCTTATCCGAAGTCGTGGACAACTTTTGTCGGAGAAGTATGTTCCGGAAGGGATTGAAGTGAAAGCGTACGTTCCGAAAGATATTTATGGGAAGGTTTGTATATAATTACCAAAAATAAAGGGGGAAATATGAGGGAACGATAGTTTTAAAGCTGTAAGATAGTAATGAAACCGGTAGGGAAAGTGGTGCAAAAAGCGGAAAATAATTTGACATTTTTGTTGAAAATTGGTAACATTATTTAGATGATACAAGAAAATATGTGACAGAGTATTGCTGTACAGAGCAGGCAAGACCTTTTTAACTGGTTATATGGTTGGTAAAGCAGGGATTGCCTTTTTTCTTGTATTATGAGGAAATCAGGGGATTATTTCCGAGAAAAAGTTATGAAAAAGGAGGAACAAGGAAGCAATGCATAACGTGAAAAAGTCATTCAAAAGACTATTGGCGGTATCATTATGCGCAAGCTGCGTCTTGTCAAATGGGATGCTTTCTCTTGCGGAAGGGGCAGAGGACAAGGCGGTGAATCTGGCTTTGGGATGTCAGGCGACTGCAAATGCCCAGTACAATCAAAACGGTAATGATATGAGCGCGTCAAAGGCAGTTGACGGCAACGATGAAACGCGGTGGTCTTCTGAAGGTGCGGCCCCGGGATGGCTGCAAGTGGACTTGGGAGAACAAAAGTCCTTTACGCAGTTCCGCATCTTAAGTGAAGGCGGTACAGGAGTTACCGTAGGAAAACAGTTGATCGGGAAGTTCAAAATCGAAGGTTCTAACGACAATTCAAAGTGGACTTTGATCCATCAGTCGGAGGATAAACAGGCGGAAGGTTTTCCGCAGGATACAGTGGTAACGCTGGAAAAACCGGTAAGTTACCGATACGTGAAGCTGACGGTGGAGTCGTTGAAAACAGGAGCTTTTGACAGCGTTTCGATTCGCGAATTTGAGATCCGTGATAAAGAAGAGACAACTCCGGAAAAACCGCAAGACCCGGAAGAAAACGTGGCTCTGAAAAAAACGGCAGCAGCAGATTCTACAGAAGATAATAGTTTGATCGCGGCGAAAGCGTTTGACGGCAACACAAAAGATCGAAGCTCAAGATGGAGTAGCGCGGTAGCGGACGCCCCGCACTGGATTTATGTCGATCTCGGAAAAGAAATGGATGTAAAAACAGTCTGTATTTTCTGGGAAACAAGAAAAGCGACGGACTATAAGATCCAGATCGCAAACACGGCAGAAGCGCCGGCGGAATCCGATTGGAAAGATGTGAAGCACGTACAGGATCGTCCGAAGGCATTGAAAGATGCAATCGTGTTGGATAAAGTTGAGAAAGCAAGATATGTGCGCTTGTACATCAATTCATTTACAAAGAATGATCCTGATAATGAAGGGGCAAGCTGGAATTCGATCTCGATTTATGAAATGGAAGTATACGGCGGCGAGCCTAAGGTAGATATCGAGGAAGGAATCTCGGTTGATACTCCGAAAAAGGGTGATAAGAAGCTGACAGTCCATATTCCGGAAGAAACAAAAACGGAAAAGGTAACATATAACGGAACGGATTATGAACAGGTTGTAGATGCGGATTTGAATCTTTATCAGCCGGTTGTAGATACGACAGTGAAAGTTTCCTTTAAAATCGAGAATAAAGAAAACGGCTCTTATCGTTTCAAGGAAATTCCGGTAACAGTTCCGGGAGAATATGAAACGAAAGAAGGAGATAACGCAGCGCCGGACGTTTTGCCGGAAATCAGAGAATGGAAGGGAAATGCCGGAACGTTTGCTCCGAATGCGGGAAGCCGTATTGTCATTAAAGATGCAGAACTTCAGGAAATGGCAGATGCATTTGCAAAAGATTATGAGGCAATTATGGGACAGACGCTCCCTGTAGTAACTGCAGATTCGGCGAATGCAGGCGACTTTTTCTTTGCGCTGACAAAAGAAGGAAAGGGACTGCAGGAGGAAGGCTACCTTATGACGGTAGATGAAAAGACTGCGGTAGAAGCGGAGACAACAACAGGAGCATTCTGGGCAACAAGAACGATTTTACAGAGCCTGAAAGCGAACGGAAATATTCCGCAGGGTGTTGCAAGAGACTACCCGCTTTATAAAGTGCGCGGATTCATTTTGGATGTCGGACGTAAGACGTTTACAATGGACTGGCTGGAAGATACGGTAAAACAGATGTCATGGTATAAGATGAACGACTTCCAGATCCATCTGAACGATAACCTGATCCCGCTGGAGCACTATTCCCAGATCGGAGAAGATCCGATGCAGGCATATTCTGCATTCCGTCTGGAATCTGATATTAAAGAAGGCGGAAAAGACGGTCTGTATAAGGCGGATCTGACGAGTAAAGACGTATTCTATACAAAAGACGAGTTCCGAAACCTGATTCAGGAATCAAGGGTATACGGAGTGGATATTGTACCGGAGATCGATACGCCGGCACATTCTCTTGCTTTGACAAAGGTAAGACCGGATCTGCGTCACGGTACATACGGAAGAGACAACGATCATCTTGCGCTGAAAGAAAAATATGATGAAAGTCTGGAATTCGTACAGAGTATTTTCAATGAATATATGGGAAAAGATCTGTCCGATCCGGTATTCGATAAAGATACGGTCGTACATGTCGGCGCGGATGAATATACGGCGGCGCCGGAAGCATACAGAAAGTTTGCGGACGACATGCTTAAGTATGTGCAGGACAGCGGACGTACGCCGCGTATCTGGGGAAGTCTTTCCACGATCAAGGGAGAAACTTCGGTGCGCAGCGAAGGCGTGCAGATGAACCTGTGGAACTTTGGCTGGGCAAATATGGACAAGATGTACGAGCAGGGTTACGATTTGATCAACTGCAACGACGGAAATTACTACATTGTTCCGAATGCCGGCTATTACTATGATTATCTGAATGAAGATACATTATATAATCTGGCAATCAACTCTATCGGCGGAGTGACAATTCCGGCAGGAGATAAACAGATGATCGGCGGCGCTATTGCGGTATGGAACGACATGACAGACTATCTGGAAAACGGTGTCAGCGAATATGACGTATATGATCGTATCGACAATGAGATCGCATTGTTTGGCGCAAAGCTGTGGGGAAAAGGAAATAAAGACTTAAGCGCGGCAAAAGAAGATTATGCGGCGCTTGGAACAGCTCCGCGGACAAACTTTACATACGAGACAGAGAAAAACGAAGAAGGCGCGGCAGTTCATTATCCGATGGATAATATGAAAGATGCTTCCGGCAGCGGACAGGATCTTAAAGAAGGAAAGAATGCCGCTATCGAAAGCGTAGACGGAAGAAACGCGCTGAAGCTCGAAGGCAAAGAAAGCTATGTAAGTACAGATCTTGCGACGGCAGGACTTGGAAATGATTTGCGCGTAAAAGTAAAGAGGACAACAGACGGCGACGAAGAACAGATTCTCTTTGAAAGCAGCTACGGAACGATCAAAGCAGTTCAAAAAGAAACCGGAAAGGTTGGTTTCACAAGAGAAAATCATGATTATTCCTTTAACTATAAACTGCCTGTCAATGAATGGGTAGAACTGGAATTTAAAAATGAGCAGAATAAGACATATCTCTATGTCAACGGAGAGTTAAGAGACGTACTTGGAGACGATGAACGGGTAGAGGGAAGACCGCTGCTTGCGACAACGATGTTCCCGATCGAAAGAATCGGAAGTACTAAGAATGCGTTCACAGGTTACGTGGACGACGTCCGCCTTGGAACGAATGCTGATTTTGCGTCTACAATGCCACTTGATTACGCAGTGCTTACTGCAAATCAGGTAATCGGAAAAACGGAAAATGCACAACTTGCCCAGCTTGTAAAAGAGGCAGAGGCGATATTTGCAGCTTATAATCCTGACGCGTCGGCAATCAATGACTTGGCGGCAGAGATAAAAGCAGTTTTAGACGACAGCGATTACAAAGAAGCGGACTACAGCAGAATTGAAACGCTCAAGAAGACAATCCCGTCGGATCTTTCTCCGTTTACAGAAGAATCGGCGGCATGGCTTGAGTACGTGCTTTCGCAGATTCGTACCGGACTGCCGGAAGAAATGCAGAGTACGGTAGACGGTTATGAGAAAATGCTGGCAGATGCTCTGGCAGGTCTGACACTGGTTGAAGAAAGAAATGTCAACTATGTAGATAATGCAAAACTTACGGCGACAGCATCCTCGCATCAGGATAACGGATCTGCGCCGGATAAAGCGCTGGATGGAGACACAAACACAATCTGGCATTCAAAGTGGGATATCACAACTATGCCCCATTGGATCGATCTTGAAATGGAAGAACCAATGGCGGTTGACGGACTTACTTATGTGCCGCGTCAGACAGGAACAAACGGAAATGTGACTAAGTATGAGATTCAGATCAGCAATGACGGAACAAATTATACGAAGCATGCAGAAGGCACATTGAAAAATAATGCGGATACAAAAGTAATTGATTTTAACAAAGTTACTACGAAACATGTGCGTCTGGTTTATCTGGAGGCGGCAAATAACAATGGCGCTGCGGCAGAATTAAAACTGCATCAGGCCGACGTTCCGGCAGATATTGAAGGTTTGACTGCTGTGATCACCGAGGCAAAAGCAATCAAGAATGAAGGATTTACAAAAGAATCATGGGATGCGCTTCAGAACAAGATTGCAGAGGCAGAAGAATTGGCGTCTGCGGAAAATGCAGATGCGAATGATGTGGAAATCATGAAGAGAGAATTATCAAAAGCAATGACATCTCTCATTTTAGAGGACAAGGTAACTTCAGATCCAGAACCGGGCAAAGTGGATAAGAGCAAACTGCAGGAGCTTTATAATAAATATAAAGGTATCAAAGCAGACGGGTATACAGCAGAAAGTTGGACGGCATTTGCTGAAGCACGTACAGAGGCGGAAACGGTTCTTGCAAATGAAAAAGCAACACAGGAAAAAGTGGATAAAGCGGCGGAGAATCTTGAAAAAGCGTTTAAATCACTCAAGAAAGAGGAAACGAAGCCGGATCCAGACCCGACACCGGATCCAGACCCGGGCGCTGCAGATGTAAGCGGACTGAAGAATCTTTATGAAGCGTATAAAGACATTAAATCGGACGGGTACACAGCAGAAAGCTGGGCGGCATTTGATAAAGCCCGTGCAGAAGCAGAAAAGATCCTTGCAAATCCGAATGCGACACAAGATGATGTGAATGCGGCGAAAGCGGCTCTGGAAGCAGCTTATAAAGGTCTTGTTCCTAAGACGCAGCCGAATCCGACACCGGGCGGAAACGGCGGAAACGTTGGCAGCACAGCGGTTGTCACAGGAGACAGCGCAAATATCGCAGGATATCTGACAGTTCTTCTGGCAGCAGGTGGAATCGCTGTAGTAACATTCTTTAGAAGAAAAAGAGTGAAATAAAAAACATCTGATTCGTAAGATGCTGTATGAAATACAAAAGGCGGTGCGTGTAAAGCATCGCCTTTTGTGTATGAGTAATCCCATATCAGATCTTCCGATATCGAAATAGTAGTTCGTACAATCGAAATAAGATACAGACATCTCCCAGATACAGATTTTGTAATGGTGAATTAATGACAGGAATTCTGTCATTGAAAAAAGATAAAATATTTGTGCAAAAATAGAAGATGTGTTATTCTTTTATCACAAATTCAGTTTTCTGAGAATGTGGGAAGAAAAAGAACCGGTTTTATTTCGTTGAATTCTAATAATCTTGCGGCAGTCGCTGCAGTGAAAATCAAATTTGTAAAAAAACATGAGAAAAGAAAAAGGGATAAAGGCGCTGAGGAAAGCGCGTATTTTTGATTGCTTCATATAATTATGTTTGCTACAATGAAGGAGGAAATCGGTTGAAAAATAAAAGAATACACAGGAAGTATAAAGACAGGGTTTTCCGTATTATTTTTCGAGATAAAAAGGAACTTCCGGAGCTGTATAACGTGGTTAATGACAGCGCGTATACGAATCCCGATGAACTGACGATCACAACGATTGAAGATGTTGTGTACATGGGAATGAAGAATGACTTGTCCTTTATTATCGGTGATGTGATGAATTTATATGAACATCAAAGTTCATATAGTCCAAATCTGCCGCTGAGAGGATTGTTTTACTTTGCGTCGCTTTATCGGGAACGGATCGAAGATGTGAAACAAAAGCTCTATATGAACGTTCCTTTACATATCCCGTTCCCGCAGTATATTGTTTTTTATAACGGAACGAAACAAGAGCCGGAACGACAGGAACTGAAACTAAGCGACTTGTTTGTTAAGACGGGAAAAGAAGTGCCGCCGGCGCTTGAATGTAAAGCGGTTGTGCTGAATATTAATTTTGGTCACAACAGAGAACTTATGGAAAAGTGTGTGACACTGCGGGAATATTCCCGGTTTGTCGCAATGATCCGTCAGCAGATGTCAGGAGAACTTCCGTTTGAAGAGGCGGTAGAGCGGGCGGTAGACACTTGCATCCGTCAGGGAATTTTGTCTGAAATACTTCGTAAAAATCGGTCGGAGGTAATCGATATGATTTTGACGGAATATAATGAGGAAGAGTTTTCTTTATCGGAAGGTGAAGCGGAACAATATGGGTGGATTTTAGAATCAACTTGAACTAAAAAGTTCAGGTTGATTTTTTTTGTGCAATATTCACAAAAAAGGAGACCGGATGAATATGAAAAAGAAAGACGTGACAGCACCTTGACAACTGCATAGGTCCTATCTATAGAGGCAGTGGGAACAAGCTCTTATAAACCTGTTGCTGTTACAAAAAACAGGTTCCAGAGAGATAGGGAGTAACAGATCATAAGGGATGAATTATTGAGGAGGTGTTCATTATGTCAGAAAAAAAGTTTGCTAAAGAAGATCTAGTGGAAATGTACGAAGCTGAAAAAGCATTAAATATAAAAGTCTTCCACGATTATTTGAGTGAATATGAAGTAGGAACGAAATCATTTAAAACTGTTTGTAATACATCAAGATATACAAAAAACCTCACTATGGGAATGATAAATTTTTTAAATCGTCTTGGGGTTATATCAGGAGAAAGATATACGAATGAAGTGAATAGTGTTGAAAATTTATTTATGATTCCTGAAAAGTATGTGTGTTAGAAAGGAAGAAATACAAATGAATAAGCTATATATAATGAGAAGAATAGATAAAAATGGGAGGTTAGTTATCCCTAAAAACCTTAGAACCTTATTTAGGTTTGAACCTAATACAGAAGTGAAAATTATCGTGAAAGATACAGGAATCTTTATCACACGCTCTATGGAGTCAGAGAATAAGCAAAAGTAATAATGAAAATAAGGTTAGGGCGTACCGAAATTCGGTACATAGAGAAGAGGTGATAGGAGTGAGGTTATGAAATTGATTGATGAAGTGGACGTTAAAATGGCTTTGGAAAAGGGGACAAGCGATCTGAAAATAATACATAAGCGTATTCTCGACTTATATGATGAATTGATAGAGGTAGATTCTGTGATACGTTCAGTAGCTATGAAAAGTCCTAAATATGGAAATATTGGAGGCGGTGTAGGCGGAATAAAGAAAGATTTAGCTGATATCATGCTACGTCATGAGCAGACTGCGCGAGCGAGAGGAATCGAACTGAGGGAGGAAATGTACAGACTTACAGAAGAAGAGGAAAGTATCAACAGGATTCAAGCCTGCTTTCGTGCCTTGCAAGATAAAGAATATTTGTATTTAGATCGCCTGTATGTACAACATACTCCGTACAAAATCGTTGAAAGCGAAAGTGGAGTGAGCCACAAAACCTTTGAACGTACCAGAGCGGGAGCGGTGAATAGGATAATTACATTATATAACTCTGATTTAAGTAATCAGGAAATCATTCGTCAAAGCAAGAGGAAACAAAGGAAAAAGAAGAAAAAAGAGATAAGCTATAAACAGATAGAATTAGACTTACGTTAAATAGAAAAAACATACGAAAGTAGTGTACCGAAATTCGGTACGGAAAAGGAGAACAGTTATGAAAATAATTACAGTAGGAAATTTAAAAGGTGGAACTGGAAAAACAACATCAACGGTAAATCTTGCATATAGTATGTCTTTACTAAGCAGAAAAGTATTAGTAATAGACGCTGATCCACAGACCAATTTGACTCCGTTTTTTACGAAAGCAAACCAAAACGGATATACGGTCAGGCATTTGATAAAAAATGAAGCGGGAATCGGCAGGGCTATTTATCGGAGCAAATATAAAAATATAGACATTATTAAAGGCGATCCAAACCTGAAAGAGTCGGATGTGTCCAGTGATGGGACTCTTGCGGAGTCGTTGGGCAAACTTGGGAACAGATATGATGTATGCCTGATTGATACAAGACCAGTGTTCGAGCAGATCACTCAAAATGCTCTATATGCGTCAGAACTTTTGATAACTCCGGTGCTGTTAGATAAATTCTGCCGTGATAATCTACTGATCGTCGAAGATGAACTACACGGATTAGGTATGATCGCTCCTGAATGGAAGATTTTTGCAAATAAGGTGGAGAATAAAAGAGCGCAAAGAAATACATATGCGGACATGGTAGAGAAACATTCATGGACATTTTTGGAGACATGTATCAGTAAAGGTGCGGTTGTAGAGAATGCACTGGAACTTTATAAACCTGTAATAAAACATAGAAGCAGTAGCCAGATTGCTCAGGACTATATCGACCTTGCACAAGAGTTATTAGCAGTATTGGAGGTGTAGGGAATGGCAAAGATAGATAGCATTTTTAAAAAAGAAACGAAACGTGCAGAACAACACCCAAAGAGGATCACTAAGTGGATTCACTACACGAAGTTAGTCGATAATAAAGCACAATACTGTAATGAGCGTGACAAGGAAGAAATCGCGGCATTGGCGGATTTAATCGAAGCAGACGGAGAAATTTTACAGGACTTGCTTGTAAGAAAGATAGATACAGACGAATATGAGATCATTGCAGGGCATAAAAGGCGCAGAGCGTGTAGACTGTTAGTGGAAGAACGGGGAAAGGAATCATTTGCTTTTCTTCCCTGTTTTGTGAAAGACATTTCAAATGTAAAAGCAGAGTTTCAGCTTTACTCAAGTAACGGTTATCATGAAAAAACAGAATATGAAAAAATGCACGAACTGGAACGCATGAAATATCTTCTTGAAAACTATCCAGAGGAATTTCCTCAGGTTAAGACGGGACGTATAGTAGAAAAACTTGCTAAGCTACTGAATATGAAAAGGACAACAGTAGGCGAAGATAGTAATTTTGTAGGAGATTATGACTGGTTTTATTTTGCAGCCGCAATCCACCGGATGTGGAATGGCGTATCGCTTGAAAAAATGCAGGAAAAACAGATAGAAGCCAGAATGAATCCACCGGAAGAATTATCTGGCTCAACGTCGAGCGAAGAGGAGAAGATAGAGCCAGAGAATGTCATCATAGCAGAACAAGAGTCCTTGTCGTTCTCTATATGGGATCACTCCCTTATTAAAAAACAATTAGAAATCGCAGAAAATTACCTAAATGAAATGAAAAAACCGAATGTAGAGACTCCGGCAGTGATGGCGCTAGAGCAAGAGGCGTTAGTATTAGGGCTTCGGGTATTGCTACAGCAAGCGGAAGAGTGAGGGGATGTAAATGTCAGAGAAAGGAATTGTGATAAATAAAGGAAAATATATTTGTCCGAAATGTGGAAGTACACGAATTACTCTTCACGAACAAGCGATAGTCTATAAACATATCAATGCAAATACGAATAACCTGATTTCACGTATGAGCAGCAGACAGAAAGCGTTTGTATATGATAATGCTACTTCGGAAGGCGTTGGATGTTGGAATTATGAATGTAGAAAGTGTGGCTGGGAGAGTAAGACATATGTGGAGTAATAAAGATCCACCAAAATTATTTATAGTGAGTGAAGCTAAATATGATATAATAATTTAAACATGTGGTGTTTTTCGGAACAGGTTCGTGTACCGAAATTCGGTACAGAAAGAATGGGGTGAGAAACAATGAAGAAAAACATGGAACAATTAAGATTATGGATAAAGACCCATAAAAAGAAAGTAGCTGCTTGCATGGCGGTTATCCTGCTTGCGCTTGGCGTGTTGGGGATCGGTCTTGCAGGGATGCAAAAGGAGAATCAGAAAACGGTCATTGCAAAAGCGGATCAAAAAAAGAAAGTTGATGAGAAGCAGACGAAGAAAACAGATCTGAAGGAAGAAAAGACATCAAAAGATGATTCTAAGAAAAAAGAGCCGGAGACAAAAGACGCTGCGAAGGAAACAACAGAGGTGAAAACGGAAGAGAAACAGAAAGCATCTCAGCCGGATACTTCCGCTCCTGCACAAAAGAATGATGCTCCCCAAACAACGGGCGGATCGAATGCAGGTAATTCGGGAAGCGGAGGAAATCAAAATGTAGCTCCGGTACACAATCATAATTACAATATTCCGCTCTATACACAGCAATGGGTAGTCGATCAGGCAGCTTGGACAGAAACGGTCAGTGAACCAGTATATGAAATGGTAGAGATTGCGGTTGGTAATCAAAGTGGACTAGAAATAGTAGGTGATCCTAATGAATATTTATTAAATAATATGAATGGTGATACAGGCTGGCATTCTGAATGGATTCGGAAGCAAACAGGAACAAATACCTATACAGTTCCACATCCAGAACAAGGGCATTACGAATCGGTTGTAACCGGACATCAATGTAGCTGTGGAGCAGTTCAATAAAATGAAAAATAAATATGGAAAACAAGAAACTACGAATCGAAAGGTTGGTAGTTTTTTTGTTGATAAAAATTGTGCCGAATTTCGGTACATGCAAAAAACAAACGACGAAAGGAGTAAAAAAATGAGAGAAAAAGGAAAACGTCTGATTGCGATTATCCTATCCTGTCTATTGTTGTTATCAAATGTAACGGTATACGCAGCGACAGAAACGGAAGCACAGTCAGACACCCAAAACACAGTAAGTGTCAGCGATTCCGAAGAAGCTGTGACACTACCAGAAGAACCAACAAATGGAAGTGCAGGAGAAGAGGCTGCAATTCAAATTCAAAATGAGCCAAATGATGAAGATACTTCCGGTGAAACCGAGGAAACAGAAACGTCTGTTCCGATTAATGAAACAGATCCTTCGGAGATTTTAGAAACCCCAAAGAACATGGTAGGAATTGAACTAAGCAGTTTTAATTTTTTACTAACAACGCGTTCCGTTGGGATTCCAACTATAGGATCAACGGCTACCGGAACATGCTATATCGGAGACTCCTGGAATGTAAATTATCCCTATCAGGATTATTTTTATGTAAATAATTTTACAGGTGATTTAGCCGGAGCTGTAACCGTACAAGACTTCGAGTGTCTCGATCCGACGGCTGCGTTACCAACACACAAAAATGCAAGTTACGAGGCAACTGTTACAGAAGTAAACGCGGCAGGCGGATACATAGAATACTATGTGCGCGTCACGCCTCCGGGAGCAACTGATGGTGTAACAAGACCAGATGGGGAGCATTTAAGTGGATATCAGCATGTTGGCGGAAAAGTCAGAGTCTACAGAGCATTTGCAGGATCGTTAGAACTGATAAAAAGCTCCGCAAACCAAACAGTTACAAATGGGAATAGTTGTTACTCCCTAGAAGGAGCAGTTTATGGACTATATCAAAATGGCATAGAAATTGCGCGAAAAACAACAGATGTAAACGGCTATGCGAAATTCGAAAATGTTACAGCAGGGAATTATGACTTAAAAGAGATTACTCCGCCGAAAGGATATGCGTTGGATAAAAGAACATATCCGGTAACGATTAATTCCAGTCAGACAACAAGAGTGGATGTGAAAGATTATCCGCAGAGTGACCCAGTTTCTATTTTACTTGGAAAAGTGGATAAGGATACGACACAAAACATGCCCCAGGGAAGTGCTTCTCTAGAAGACGCGGAATTTACAATCAAATATTATGCAGTACATTCCGACAAAGATCCGGCAGAATCAGGAAAAAAACCAGTCCGTACATGGGTTTTGAAAACAAACAAAGATGGAAAAACAGCCATGGTAGACAGTTTAAAAGTATCAGGAGATGAGTTCTTTAAAACTTCTCAAGGATATAATACGTTACCGCTTGGAACAATTACAATTCAAGAGACAAAAGCACCGAAAGGGTATCTTCTGAATGAAGAAATTTTTGTCCGTCAGATTACATCGAAGGGAACAACAGAAGGAGTAGAAACCTACAACATGCCGACGATCGAAGAGGAAGTCATCCGTGGTGATATCCAGCTTGTGAAGTATGGGGAGAACAACGATGAACCGGGAGACTCCGGCGCAGACATCAAGAAACCGTTAAAAGATATCAAATTCCATTTGACATCGAAAACGAATGGAGATGTTTACACGATCATCACGGACGAAAATGGCTTTGCTTCAACAAAACAGTTCGGGAATTCCGAGCGTGGAAACTTACCGTTTGACACTTATACGGTAACAGAAGAGAGTCCATATCCGGAATATGACATCATCGTTCCATTTGAAGTGACTGTGGATGAGGAAGGAAAAACGTACTCCTACATTTTACGAAACGATACGGTGGATGCACCGCTCTCCGTTCAAAAGGTGGATAAAGAAACTGGAAAAGTAATCCCGATCGCAGGCGCACAGTTCCAAATTCTCGATGAAGACAAGAATCCGATTACAATGAAAGTGCATTATCCGACACCGATGGAAATTGACACCTTTGAAACAGATGCAAATGGATCATTCACTTTACCAGAAAAATTGGAACATGGATCATATTACTTACACGAAACAAAAGCTCCAGAAGGTTATTTATTAGGAATAGAAGATATTCCGTTTGTCGTAGATCAAGAATTTGACTGGGAAAATCCGTTATCAATTACTTATCCTGATGCTCCGGCAAAAGGAAAAATCCGAGTAACAAAAACAGATAAAGAGACAGACAAACCGATTCCTTCAGGTGCGGAATTTACCGTAACCGCAGCGGAGGATATCACAACCCCGGATGGAACGATCCGTACAGAAAAAGGAACAGTGGTTGCAACCCTTACAACTGACGAGAAGGGAAAAGCAGAAACAGAAGCATTGTATCTTGGAAAATATGTAATAAAAGAAACAAAAGCTCCAAACGGATATCTTTTAAATCCAAAAGAGTTTGCAGTGACCTTAGAATATGAGGATCAGGAAACAGAAATCGTATACGGAGACGTTACTGTACCGGATGAACTTGCAAAAGGGAAAATCCGGGTGAAGAAAACAGATGCAGAAACCGGAAACGGTTTATCCGGCGCAGAATTTGAAATCCGGGCAAAAGAAGATATTGTGACGCCGGACGGCACAGTAAAAGCGAAAGCCGGAACAGTGGTTGATACGATCACAACAAGTGATAAAGGAACAGCCGAAACGAAAAAATTGTATCTTGGAAAATACGAAGTTCAGGAAACAAAAGCGCCGGAAGGATATCTGTTAAATACACAGAAATATCCGGTAGAACTGATTTATGCCGATCAGGAAACAGAGATCGTATACGGAGACGTAACAGTACCGGATGAGATTGCGAAAGGAAAAATCCGAATTACGAAGACCGATAAAGAAACAAATAAACCGATTCCTTCCGGCGCAGAATTTACCGTGACAGCAGCGGAAGACATTACAACACCGGATGGAACGGTGAGAGCTGAAAAAGGAACAGTTGTTGCAACCCTTACAACAGATGACAAAGGAAAAGCGGAAACAGATAAGCTGTATCTCGGAAAATATGTAATAAAAGAAACGAAAGCACCGGAAGGTTATCTGTTAAATCCGAAAGAGTTTGAAGTGACCTTAGCTTACAAAGATCAGACAACAGAGATTGTATATGGAGATGTTACCGTACCGAATCAGCCTGCAAAAGGACAAATCGAAATTTGTGGAGAGATTTCCTGAACTTTCCTTATTTTACAGGCTTTTCAGCCCATTAAATAGTGAAATGATATGTATTTTCCCTTATTTTTGCCCTTATGCGGAATCCGCAAGGGAAATAAGGGAAATTTTTAGTTAAGCATTGCTCGCTACTTTATCAAGAAGTCTTGCGGAATCCCGTTTTGCTTTTCTTGTTGAGTGAGCGTAAATATTCATTGTGGTACTGACATCAGAGTGTCCTAACAGTTCCTGTACATCTTTCGGTGCAGCTCCATTGGAAAGCAGATTGCTGGTATAAGTGTGACGCAACTGGTGAAAATGGAAATCTTCAAATCCTTCCAGCTTCTTTGCCACTGATCTGCATACAATGCTGAGTGTACTCGGCAGTTCCAAAGAGCCATCTGGTCGCAGGCAGACAAAGGAGATTTCTTTGTAATCTGTCGGGACTTCCTGTGTTCCGTCAAGATGATAGTATTCATAATATACCCTGTTTTTCACATGCACTTCTTTGTAGTAATTGCGGTGATATAATTCGCCATACTGCATCCGGTTTTTGAGCTGTTCTTTTCTGGCAGCTTTCAGTATTTCAGTCAGCGTATCTCCAAAATCAACAATCCTTACTTTTTTCCGTTTCGTTGGTCCGATAATATTTTTGTGTTTCATGCCGTCGTAGCGGATACTGCGTTTTATGGTCAGGCATTGTTCCTCAAGGTTAATGTCCTGCCATGTAAGACCACAGGTTTCCCCGATACGGAGCCCGGCATAATACGCAATTTGAATCGGAAGAATAGCAGGTGGATTTTTCTTTTCCAGATATTGGATAAGCCGTTCATAATCCTCATGTGAAATCGGCTGTGTACCTTCTTCCACTTCATCATCGGAAAAGAGGTCAACTTCCTCTGCCTGCTTTTTCAGCTTAATATACTGCATCGGATTGAAACTGATTAACTGTTTTGGAAATACTGCAAAACGGAATGACTGCTGTAACACTGCGGAAAAAGAATGGATATAATCTTTGCTGTATCCCTTTTTTACTTTCCCGTCTGGAAACTCACCACCGAATGTAAGCAGATCAAGAAATGCCTGTAAATGTTCGGCAGTAACTGTTTTCAGTTTGCGGTCTGCAATCGGGTGTTTTTTGATACATCGGATTGCACCAAGATAATTTTCCA
>OGZR01000097.1_pt1 | contig 56999 bp, 59 predicted proteins | sample 1576851 | NCBI WGS metagenome assembly OGZR01 (sample SAMEA3541492, study PRJEB24748) | human gut metagenome | biome: human gut; feature: human-associated habitat; material: faeces | place: China | collected 2012
CCTCATGGTTTCTCATTAGCTCTATTTCAAAAATATCATGTTATTTCATAAAGCCACCGAAACATTGTTCTTTTTTGTTATATAATTTATATATGAAAAACAAAATGATTATAATGTATTACAACTATCTTCGCTAATAAATTTAGGTATTAAGTCGATGAAAATGACATGGTCGTTTGTTACTAAAAGAAGTAAATCTATCTAAATATTATCTTCTTGATTTCTATTTCTAGCTGTTAAGCTATTTTTAGTTTATCACTGGAGGCTTTTTGCCTAACGCTAAAGCTATAGAGTTACCCCTCGCATGCACGTGGTATTAATTTTATAACAAAGTAACAAAAGAGCTCAATTGAGCTCTTTTACTATTATTTTAAATCTTCTCCATTTGTTTCGATAACTTTTTTATACCAATAGAAAGATTCTTTTCTTCTTCTTGCAAAATCTCCTGTACCATCATCATATCTTTCTACAAAGATAAATCCGTAACGTTTTGCCATTTCTCCAGTTGAAGCAGAAACTAAATCAATACATCCCCAAGGTGTATATCCTTTTAAATCAACACCATCTAAAACAGCTTCATGCATTTGTTCAATATGACTTCTTAAATAATCAATACGATAGCTATCTCTTACTTTACCATCTTCATCAATTGTATCATAAGCCCCTAACCCATTTTCTACAACAAAGATCGGTAATTGATAACGATCATAAATTTCATTTAGTGAATATCTTAAACCTACTGGATCAATTTGCCATCCCCAGTCAGATGCTTTTAAGTATGGATTAGGAACTCCACCTAAGATATTTCCTTTTCCACCTTCTTTTGATTTATCAGCAGTTTGACAGTTTGACATATAATAAGAACATGTATAGAAATCTACTGGACCAGTTGCAAGAATTTCTTCGTCTCCTTCTTCCATTTTAATTTCAATATTATTTTCTTTAAAATATCTCTTTATGTAGTTTGGATATTTACCACGACATTGAACATCACTGCAGAACCAGTTCATTAGGTGATTCTTTTGTTGATTTTCAATTTGATCATTTGGATTGCACGTAAGACCATAACTTGTGGCCATGATTTGCATACATCCTACTTGATAGTTTGGATCAATTTCATGTGCCATTTTTACTGCTAAAGCACTTGCTATAAATTGATGATGCAATCCTTGGAAACGGTTTTGAGGAACATCTACTTGATCCATAAATTCCATTTCTTTAATCTCATTTAAAATACCTTGTCCTAAAAATGCTCCCATTGCTGTTGTTGCACTATTGATTTCATTAAATGTTAGCCAATATTTTACTTTTCCCTTATAGCGAGTAAAAATAGCTCTACAGAAATTTAAGTAGCAATCAATCATACGACGATCTACCCATGAATTCCATTTTTTTGTTAAGTTAAATGGTACTTCATAGTGAGAAATTGTAATGAGTGGTTCAATACCATATTTTAAACATTCATCAATTAATTCTTCATAGAATTTTAAACCTGCTTCATTAGGTTTTTCTTCATCACCATTTGGGAAAATACGTGTCCATGCAATAGAAAAACGATACATTTTAAATCCCATTTCCGCAAATAACGCAATATCTTCTTTAAAACGATGATAATGATCAATCGCATCATGACTTGGATAGAATGTCCCTTCTTCTAATACTGGTGTAATTCTTTTACTTTTTGTAGCAGTTCCTCCTGTACAAATATCTGGACAAGAAATACCTTTACCACCTTCTTGCCAGCCTCCTTCTAATTGGTTTGCAGCTGTTGCTCCACCCCAATAAAATCCTTTTGGAAAACTCATTTTTCTCCCTCCTTGTTTTGATATACAAAATTTCAAAATTTATTATAGCTTACCCTTTGAAAAAACGCTTACTTTTTTCAGTATTGTAAAATTACTTGACAAAAAGAACTATCATAGTTGCTTGACAGTTCTTCATGGATATTTGAATCATAGATGTGATTGATCAAGTGATTATTAAGTTTTTCTCTAATAATTTCAATTTCTTCATTACTTGCATTATTGATAATTGAATCAATAATATCATTAAACATTTTATCTTCCATAGCTTTCCACCTCTTGACTATATGATAAAACAAATCAAAATGGTAAGTTTTCTATCACAAAAGTTAGACTGACATTATTAGGTGTTATCACCAACATTTATCTTTAGTTAGGTTATTAAAGAAAGAAAATTCATGATTTATTGGATGATAAATTATTTCATCAATTCCTAGATTTTTTGCTACTTGTGAAGAAATATAAACAGCATCTTTAATGTATCATATTCAAATGTCATTTCCTCAAAAGTATTTATATTTTGAGATTCATTATTTTTTTCTTTAGGCATTTCACTTCTAAATTGTTTAATAACAGGAAGATATTCTAAATAACGTTGTTTCTTCATCTTTTCGAGAACTTGATAACCATCCATATTAGTCATTACAATGTCTAATAAGACTAAATCAATCGATTTATCTTCTTTCACCATTTCTAAAACATTTTTTCCATCTTTTGCTTCTAAAATTTGATATTGATTCCCAATAATTCGCATAAAATTATTCGATTAATCTGGGCATCATCAACAATCAATATTTTTGCTTTTCTTTTTGGCATACACATACTCCCTCCATGACTCATTTTCATCACTTTTTCACATTTTTATTTAGATACATATAGTGATCTGCTTTTTCAATAAATTTTGGAATATAATTTAATGACTCATCATATTTAGCATAACCAATACTCACACTAAAATCTGGTAAACCTTCATAAGATTGTTGAAATAATCTTTGTAAATCATTAAATATAGGAGTTATCTCCACATTTTTATCTCTTTCACATACCATGATAAACTCATCTCCACCATAACGTGAAATAAAACAATTATGTAAATGTGCAATTTGTTTTAAAATATCAGCTATCTTTAAAATGATTTGATCTCCAACAACATGCCCAAGTTCATCATTTATCTTTTTAAATTGATCAATATCTAATAAAAATAAATAAAGATCTTTTTTTTGATGATTGTCCTTCATTTTCATTGTTAAATAAATATCCAATTGTTCTCGATTATTGATTTTGGTAAGTGGATCTAATGAAATAAGGTTTTGTTGAAAATAATTATAAACAATAAAAATTGAATATGTGAGTCCTAGATTAAAAATAAGTAGATGATCCACTGTAATTTGAATTAACGCAGTAATAAAAGGAAGAAAAGAAAAACGAGCAATCACTTTATATTCCTTTTGATATAAGTAATTCTTTGCTTTTTTAGATAAAAATTCTGCTTTTATTGAAAGATAAAGGATATAAGCAAATAAAATAAAAAAATAGAATGGTAGAAATTTACCACGATGATAGTTTCCTACTTGATCAATAACAAATAACCCATGTGTCCAATAAGAAAGCAAAGAAGATCCTATAAAAAAGATGAGTGGAATAAAAGTAAGCACTAATATTTTTTTATGCTTCAAAACAGCTGACTGAAGTGTTTTTTGGGCATAAACATACCAAAAACAAACTAGCATTGCTAGTGAACAAAAATAGAAGCTATTAAATATTCCACTTTGAATCTTACTAAAAGTAAGAAGATGTTTTACATTCATGATCCAAATTGCATCCATAAACAAATAAACACAAGCCCAAGCAATGGTATGATAAAAATAGTTCCAATGATTATTTTGTTCACGATTTATATACATTTGATATAAAATTCGAATCAATAACAATAAACAAAAAACATCCATTTCTAAACTCATTATTTCACCACTCATAATACACTTTCATTCATATCAACATAGCTTTATTATACATTATTTACCAATGCAAAAAAACACCGTTAAACGGTATTTATTCGCCAAATGTAATCCCCATTTTTTTAGCACTCGAAACAACTTCACACTCAGGATCAACAAATTTTAATTTACCTGCTGTTTCACTTAAAGGAATCGCTTTGATTTCATTTTTATCAAAAACAACAAGTTTTCCAAAATCTTTGTTTAAAAGAAGATTTGCCCCATATACCCCAAAGCGTGTTGCCATAAAACGATCATAACTACAAGGATTGCCTCCTCTTTGAATATGTCCAGCTAACGCCACTCGAATTTCATTAGGAATCAACTCTTGTAATTGTTCAGCGACTTCATAAGCAACCGAACGTCCTTGGCGACTTGCAACTTTTGCTTTGTATTTTTTCTTCGATAAAAGACTATCTTCTTCACTAATAGCTCCTTCTGCACAAGCAATGATTGTATATTCTTTTCCTGTTTTTTGATTTTCTTTAATTTTTTTCGCAACCACTTTAATATCATAAGGAATTTCTGGAAGTAAAATCGCATCCACTCCTGCTGCAATACCTGCCTGTAAGCAAATATGTCCTACTTTATGTCCCATGATCTCTACAACGAAAACTCGACTATGACTTTTAGCAGTTGTTTCAATTTCATTTAAATAGTTTGTTGCAATATCGACCGCACTTTGAAAACCAAAAGTATAATCTGTACCCCATGTATCATTATCGATTGTTTTAGGGAGTCCTATCACATTTAAACCTTCTTGTGCTAACATGTTAGCCGATTTTAAAGAACCATTTCCCCCTAAAACCACAAGACAATCAAGTTTCAATTTCTTATATGTTTTTTTCATAGCTTCAACTTTGTCAAAACCATCTTCAATAACACGCATTTTTTTAAAAGGACAACGTGAAGAGCCTAAAATCGTTCCACCAACATTTAAAATATCTTCAAAATCACTTAAAGACATCTTTTTATATTTTTCATACATCAATCCTTGATAACCTTTTAAAAAGCCAATAATTTCAATATCTTTTCTTTGTTGGTAAAGTGCTTTTACTAAACCACGCATTGTTGCATTAAGTGCTTGACAATCACCACCACTTGTAAGAATTCCAACTCTCATAAAGCTCCTCCTATTTCACATCATTTTTAAAAAAGTATTCTTGACTATTCATTTCTCTATTTTTATTTTTTATACGTTTGTATTTACCATTATTTTCTAACGAACATGCTTTTACATTATCACGAAGCATACAATCAAACATTGTTAGTAACTTATGTTTTAATTTTTCATCTAATACAGGCGCTGCCACTTCAACACGTCTTTCAAGATTACGTGTCATTAAATCAGCTGAAGAAATATAAACAGTTGGATTATTTTTACCAAAAATATAAATTCTAGAATGTTCCAAATATCTTCCAACAATTGATAGAACTCGGATATGATCTGTTGCTCCTTCAACACCAGGAATAATACAACAAATCCCCCTTACAACCATATCAATTTGAACCCCTGCTTGACTTGCTTCAATAAGCTTATCAATCATCTTTTTACTTGTTACTGAATTACATTTAAAGCCAATATAAGCTTCTTTTCCTTGTTTAGCAAGTTCGATTTGTTCATCGATATACTTAAAGATATGACTGATCATACAATGTGGTGCTACCATGAGTAAATCTGTATGATTTTCGGTCTCACCTAAACATAAATGATTAAAGACTCCATTAATTTCTTCTCCTATTTCATATTTAGAAGTCATTAATGATAAATCTGTATAAAGTCTTGATGTTTTTTCATTATAATTTCCCGTACCAATTTGACTAATATATTGAATTCCTTTTTCGTTTTTATACGTGATTAAACATAACTTAGAATGCACTTTTAGACCATCTAAGCCATAAATCACACGACATCCAGCCTCTTCTAAACGTTTCGACCAATCAATATTATTTTCTTCATCAAAACGCGCTCTTAATTCAACTAAAACAACAACTTCTTTTCCATTTTCTGCCGCTTTAATTAAAGATTTTACGATTTTAGAATGCTTTGCTACACGATAAAGTGTCATTTTAATACTTACCACATTTTTATCATTACTTGCTTCATCTAAAAGTCTTAAAAATGGCGACATAGATTCAAACGGATAAGAAAGTAATAAATCTCTTTTTAAGATTTGTTTAATCATTGGTACTCTATTTTCAACCAATGCATTATTTCTTGCTTCTAAACGTTTATAGAACATACTTGGACAAATATATCTTAAACGCTCTCTTAATTCACCCACAAAACCAAAATCAAGAGGTGAATTATTAATGAAAACTTGATTTTTCTTTAAATTCAAGAAATTCATCAACATAAGTACTTCAAGATCGTCCAATCCTGGTGTCATCTCTAAACGCATTGGCGAAAGCTTTCTTCTTTGTTTAATCAAGTTTTCCATCATTTCTCGATAATCTTCATGCCCTTCTAATGAATGATCATCTTCATCAATATCCGCACTTCTTGTTACACGAATAAGTGCTTTTTCTTTTACAGAATATTTAGAAAAAATACGTGAAACAAAATGTAAAATAATATCTTCTACTAAAATAAATTTTTGTGGTTGACTTGGAAGTGCAATCAGTCTTTCATCCATTGCATTAGCACAAGAAATAATTCCCATTTTTCTTTTACCTTTTTTCGATTCAAGACGTACAACGACATACATTTCACGATTGTTGATAAATGGAAATGGTTGTCTTTTAGAAATGACTTGTGGTGAAATAAGTGGTAGTAATTCTCTTTCAAAATAATCAGCAAAATAACGGCGATCTTCTTTGCTTTCAATATCTTTATATTTTATTACTGACCATCCTGATCGTCCAAGTTCCGACATCACATTTTCATAGATACGATCTTTCTTTTTATTAAGATAATGGACTTTTTTTAAACATGCTTTTAATTGTTCTAAACCCGTCATTCCTGTTTTATTGTCTTTGGAATCTGGATAAAATAACATTTGATCATAAAGCGATCCTATACGAACCATAAAAAACTCATCTAAATTTGTTTGATAAATTGAAATAAAGCTTAACTTTTCCGCAAGTGGTACTTGTGAATCTTTTGCTTGCATTAAAACACGATCGTTAAATTTAAGCCATGATAACTCTCTATTTTCTCGGCATACGTTCATTTTTATTCCCCCAATGTATAATTTATACACTCTTTCTTATTTAATTTAAAAACATTTTACACCTTCAACAATCTACCATCTATCAAGTTTATGTAAAATTCAAAAAAGAAGAATTATTTCTTCTTAATTTGTCGATTGTAAAACTCATCTTCTGGTGCTGGTTTTTCAAAAAGATAACCTTGGATATAATCCAGATTTAATTTTTTGATTTCTTGAAGTCCTTCTTCCGTTTCAACACCTTCAATACATACATTCAATTTCAAAGAATGTGCCATTTCAATAATATAAATCAAAATACTTCTTTCATAATTTGAAGAAAGTACTTTTTGGGTTAAAACACGATCTATTAAATAAGTAAAGAAACTCCATACAGTTTCTTGATAATTGGAACTATAAACCAATTTATTATCAAAAACATATTGTGTCATTCCTTGAGCTATATATTCATTACTTTCTTTTTCAGCTCTACAAAAACGAATAAATTCATCAATTTCAGTTTCTTCATGGTTTTCACAATCAACAGAAAGACGAGGAATAAAATGTGCATCAATGTATTGATTCTGTGTAGAACCATTTTTATAAAGATCATAGCCTTGTTTTATTCCTAAATAAGCAAGAAAAGAAGCATCCGCATGACAAGAAGCAAGCGGTGGAACCATATGTGTTGATTCTGGTTTATCATCAAAACCAGATACCATAATATCCTTACCTACACGTTTTCCTACTTTTTCTAATTTACGATATAAATAATAAGCAATATCATCCGTCACGCACATAATTCCATCTAATTCAGGTTTTTCTTGAAGCCATTTATTCATTAAATTCCCTGAATCAATATTATAACCAGGTGTTGATAAAATATATTTTTCTTCAAAAGGCATATCATGGCTTGATAAAGCTTCTTGATAACCTGCAAGTCTTTGTTTGGCAGTAACCCCGCTATCATAACCAGTAATAATTCCAATATGTTGACAATAGTTTTTTTCAATCATATAACTTACAGCATTATAAACACCTTTTTTGTTATTATAGACAACAAAAAGATAATCTTTCATTTGTGAATTTAAAATAACAACTGGTATATGAAAATATTTTGGAAAAGCTTCTCTTGTTTTTTGATCCGTACGACAAATACTCGAAGCAGGAATAACTAAAAATCTAAATCTAAATAATTCGCAAAAGCCTAGACATTTGCTTTTTGATAATCAGAAGATTGTACAAACTCTACATTTGGATCAACTGAACCACCAAAAAGATGACAAGTTCTATTCCTAGTTCTTTACACGCTTCATTTGCTCCTCGACATATTTCCATATTATAATCAGAGGCACTTGTAATCATAAGTCCTGCTTTAATTGAGTGTTCCATTTTTTTACCTCTTTTCATCAATTATAACACAAACCCATAAAAAAAATAAAAAAAAAGACCAAATGGCCTTCAGATAAATTCTACAAGTCTTGTACAAATTTCAGAATGTTGTTGTCAAAAAAATATTTAAGGAAGAAAAACCTGTTCATGACTTGTCTACGATGTTTATTATATTTTTTCTTAAATAAAAATCAATTTATTCTTATCAAAAATAAAAATAAAAGCGATTACATTGTTAAAAAATAAAAAAAAACCGCTTTTACCACGGTTTTTTAGGCTTTTTAAAAAATAAGTATGGTATTTATCTTTTAGATTTATCTATCATTTTCTTAATATCTTTTAGTTTCTTTTTATAGTCATCAAACGATGTTAAACGATAAGACCAGTTATATGAACCTACTGTTCCAGGAAGATTGACACGGGCTTCTTTTCCATAACCAAGTAAATCTTGAACAGGAAGCATCGCAATCAAAGCATCACAATCAAAAGCATAACTTAAAATATCTTGTACGATATTTTCTCCTTTATATCCTAAAGAAATCATGACCTCTTTTATAAATTCTTTATCTTCTAATTCATCATACCATTGTTTTAAAGGTGCGTTGTCATGTGTTCCTGTATAAACAACAGATTGTTTAGGTATTTTATATTTTTCTTTTCTTTCATTTTCACCAAATGAAAATTGCATAACTTTCATTCCAAGTAAATGATAATGATCACGTAATTCATGAACTTCTGGTCTTAATTCTCCTAAATCTTCAACAATCATATTTAATTCAGGAAGTTGTTTATAAACAGAATCTAAGAAATGATAACTTGGTCCTTCAATCCATTTTCCTTCTCTTGCCGTCTTACTTCCATAAGGAACCGACCAATACGTATCAAAGGCCCTAAAATGATCAATACGCAAAATATCAAAGATTTCATTATTCCATTTTAATCTTTTGATCCAAAAATTATATCTTGTTTTCTTTAAATAATCCCAATTATAAAGAGGATGTCCCCATAATTGACCATCCGCAGAAAAATAATCAGGTGATGCCCCTGAAATATAAAGTGGATAATAATCTTTTCCTAATTGAAAACATTTACGATATTCATAAACATCAGCTGAATCATTTCCTACATAAAGTGGAAGATCTCCCATAATAGAAATGCCTTTTTCATGAGCATGTATTTTTAATAAATTAAATTGTTTAACAAAAATATATTGTAAGAATTGAATATAGGCAATTTCATCTTCCAATCCTGCATTACTTCCACTTACTTTTTGATCTTCTTCATTCCAATCAGCCCAAGGTAACCCATCATTTGCTTGGTTTAAAGCCATAAAACGGGCATATTTTTTTAACCAAAACGTTCCTTTAACAAAAGTACGATATTCTTTTTTGAGTTCTTTATCTTGTAAAAATGTTTGATAGGCTTTTCTTAAATATTTATCTTTAAAAAGACGTACACGTTTATAATCTACTTTAGGATAATCTTCTAAATAAGAGGGAACTTCTTCTAATAAATGCCATTCTTGTAATAAATCCAAAGAGATATAGATTTCATCTCCTGCAAAAGAAGAATAAGGTGTATAGGGTGAATTCCCTGAACTTGAGGGATTTAGTGGTAATATTTGCCAGATGGAAAAACCAGCTTTTGCACTTAAGTCGATAAATTCATAAGCACTTTTCCCTAAATCACCAATTCCATGACGACTAGGCAAGCTAAATAAGGGCAACAAAACACCTGCTTGTCTTTGTTTTAAACTTTTTAATTCCATAATGAAACTCCTTACATTTGTAATCTTCTTTCATTTTATCATTTTAAAGCATAAAAAAAAAGACGATTGCTCGTCTTTTATTCAGCTACACGGTGAGCTACACTTGCACAACGCGAACATAATTCACCATTCATTTCATCTTCATCAAAATAGTTCCAACATCTTGGACATTGTACACCATTGAATTTTTCAACCTTGATGTAGCTTGTTTCATATTCTTCTAAAGTTGTATCATCAACTAATTCAACTTTTGCTACAATGAATAATTGTTTTAAATCATCTTTTAAGTCAGCAATATCTTTATATTCATCTTTTAAAGATAAAGTTACTTTTGTTTCCATATTTGATTTAATTAATTTTTCATTTCTTAAACCTTCCATAGATTTTAAGACATCTTTTCTTACTTCCATAAATTTAGAGAAATAAGCTAAAACTTCTTCTTCGTTTTCAATATTAAATAATTCATATTTTGGTTCTAAGAAGATAGATTCTGCTTTTGTTTCATCACAATGGAAATGATCATGTAATTCTTCAGCTGTAAATACTAGTACTGTTGATAATAATTTCATCATTGTTTTTGCATGATGATATAAAACTGTTTGAACTTGTCTTCTACGTGGAGAATTTGCATCTTCAATGTATAAGATATCTTTTGTGAAATCCATATAGAATGAACTTAAGGTATTTGTAAAGTAATTTAAGATTTCTTGGTTTGCTGTAGCAAAATCATAGTTTGCATAAGCTTCATCATAGGCTTTCATTAATTCATTTAATTTAGCTAACATATATTGATCAACACCAGGTAAATCTTTGATTTCTACTAAATCACTTGCTTTGAAATCATTTAAGTTACCTAAAACGAATCTCATTGTATTACGAATTTTACGATATCCTTCAGCCACTTGTTTCATAATTTCATCAGAAATACGAACATCTTGTTGATAAGCAACAGAAGTAGCCCATAATCTTACAATGTCAGCACCATATTGATTAACAAGTTTAATAGGATCTACTGTATTTCCTAAAGATTTAGACATTTTATTCCCTTTACCATCTAATACGAAACCATGTGATAAGACAGTTTTATAAGGAGCTTTACCATGAGCAGCCACACCGATAATTAATGATGAGTTGAACCATCCACGATATTGGTCACTACCTTCAAAGTAAAGGTCTACTGGATAATTAAATCCTCTTTCTACCATGACACCTGTATGTGAACTTCCTGAGTCAAACCATACATCCATGATATCTTTTTCTTTTTTGAAGATACCATTTGGTGAATGTTCATTTGTATATCCTTCAGGTAATAAATCTTTTTCATCTCTTTCAAACCAAACATTTGATCCATGTTCTCTGAATAATTTAGAAATATGATCAAATACTTCTTGTTCAATGATTGGTGTTCCATCTTCACAATAGAAAATAGGAATTGGAACACCCCAAGTACGTTGACGTGAAATACACCAGTCTCCACGATCTCTAATCATGTTATAGATTCTAATATGACCCCATTCATTTAACCAGTTAACACTATCAATTTCACTTAATAATTTATCTCTGATTTTATCTAATGAACAGAACCATTGATCAGTTGCTCTAAAGATAATAGGTTTTTTAGTACGCCAATCATGTGGGTAACTATGCGTAATGAATTCAAGTTTTAATAAAGCTCCAATTTCATCTAATTTCATAGTCACTGTTTTATTCGCGTCATCTACATATTGACCGGCTAACCATTCACCACAATCTTCCATCATACAACCGTGTTCATCAACGTTACAATAAGCTGGTAAGTTATATTTTTGACCTACAAAGAAGTCATCTGCCCCAAATCCAGGTGCAGTATGAACGCATCCAGTACCAGAATCAGCAGTTACGTGATCTCCTAAGATAACTAATGATTCTCTATCATATAATGGATGTTGACATGTGATGTATTCTAATTCAGATCCTTTATAATGATTAACAACTTTGTAATCAGTAATTTCAAATTTAGCCATTAATTCATCAACTAAAGTATCTAAGACAATTAATTTTCCTTTTTCTGTTTCTACTAAGGCATAGTTATAAGAAGCATTTAAACAGATAGCTAAGTTAGCTGGAATTGTCCAAGGAGTTGTTGTCCAAATAACGAAATTAACATCATTATCTAAGATTCCTTTACCGTCTTTCACTTGAAATTTAACAAAAATTGTTGGTGATTTGATATCATGATATTCAACTTCAGCTTCAGCTAAAGCAGATTCACTTGATGGTGACCAATATACTGGTTTTAATCCTTTGAAAATCAATCCATCCACCGCCATTTTAGCAAACACTTCAATTTGTCTTGCTTCAAATTCATGTTGTAATGTTAAATATGGGTGTTTATAATCCGCAAATGTCCCCATACGGATAAGTTGTGCCATTTGTTTATTTACTTGTTCATGTGCATAAGCATCACATTTTTCTCTAAATTTAGCTGTTGGCATTTCTTTACGGTTAACACCTAATTTTTGAATAGCATTTTCAATTGGTAACCCATGTGTATCCCATCCAGGAATATAAGGTGTGTAGAAACCATTCATATTTTTATAACGACAAATAACGTCTTTGATAACTTTATTTAACATGTGTCCCATATGCATATTTCCATTTGCATAAGGAGGCCCATCATGGAAGACAAAACTGTCTTTTCCTTCATTTTGTTGGATAACTTTGTTGTACATGTCATTTTCTTGCCAACGTTCTACATATTTAGGTTCTTTTTTTGGTAAGTTTCCACGCATTTCAAAGTCAGTTTTTGGCATTAATAATGTGTCTTTGTAATTCATTTTTTCTTTCCTCTCTTTAAAAATAAAAAAACACATCATCCTAAGGACGATGTGATCGCGGTACCACCTTAATTCGTATTTTCATACGCTCTTGAAATCTTAACGCGATTAACGTCACCTTCTACTTAGTTCAAAGGGCTACTCCAGAGTGATTCATTATAATCCGTGTTACTGATTTTCACCAACCATCAGCTCTCTTAAAACGTAAATTATAAACTGTCTCCTTCATCGTATTTATCTTCATTAATTAAATTATAAACTTCTGATTGGTCAATAGACTCAAGGATATCTTTTGACATTTTTTCGACCGAAGCTCTAAATTTAACAGCTTGCGCTTTAAAGTCACTCATTTCATCAGATAATGAACGAACATACTCTAGCGATTCGCTCAGTATCATATTAGCATTCTTTTTCGCTTTGTCAATAAGTTCACTCGCTTCTTTTAGGGCAAGACGCGCAATTTCTTCATTTGTTTGTTCTTGGATGTTCACACGATGCTGTAATAAAGACTTTTGTTTTTCTAAATGTTCATAGTCTTCTTTTAATTTATTTATTTGCTCATTTAAAGATTTGATTTCTCGGTCTTTTTGATCCATTAAATCATCGACCTGTTCTTTATTATAACCAAATAATTGTTTTTTTAATGGCATCTTGTTCACTCCCCTACTTATAAAAATATCCTTCAACCACATAGTTATTTGAACGTGTTTGTTTGTTACAATCAACAAACATGACTCTTCCATGCTTTTTGAATGATATTATGTCTTTATTATTACACAAATAATTTATTTGTTCAACCGGTTTATGATTAACTTTTACGTGACCTGCACGAATAAATTCAGCCGCTTTCTGTCTAGATATTTTATAGAAAGAAGAAATGATTTTATCAAGTCTCATTGAAGAAACAATAAAGGATTTTATGATATATTCATTCTTTACTTCTATTTCTTCTTGACACTTGGTAAGTTTCACCTTACTTCTTTTAATCATTTTAAGTTCATCTTTTAAATATTCATAAATAGGACGATCGACAGCTAAATAAAACTCTTTATCTTTTTCAACAATATCGCCAAATAATTCTCTTTTGATTCCTAAAGACATCAAAGCTCCCAAAATATCTCGATGACTTAATTTTTCAAAGTTTTTAGCATAAACGATTTTGCAAACCACAATTTCAAAATCACTTTCTTCGATTTCATAAAAATCAGGCGCTAAAATCATTCTTTTACTTTCACTATTTAAAAATCCACCCTGTTCTTTTATTTGAATGTCACCATGACCAATAATACTTCTTACAATTGATTGATGATAAGGATCTAAAAAAGAAGTTAAAATAAGTCTTTGTTTGTAATCTACTTGATCTTTATAATCCAAGATTTTTTTAACAAAGACTTCTTCCCCTTTAAAATGTTCTAACATATTAAAAAAGTATGGAAACCATACTTTTTAATCTTCTTGTTCATCTTCATCTAAATCAATTGTACCAGCAACAGAAATATTACGAGGTGTACATAAGAAAATCTTTGGACCAATTCTTTGAATATCCCCTTCAATTGCATAAATAACACCGCTTAAGAAATCTACCACACGTTTTGCTTGATCTTTTTGTAAACGATGTAAATTTACAACAGTAGCTTTTTTAGTTTTTAAATAGTTTGCAATATCTTGAGTTTCTCCAAAAGAACGTGGTTCAAATAAAACTAAATGACTATCTTTATTCATATTTAATGATTTAACTGCTTCACTTGTTTTAGAGAACTTGGCTTGTTCAAACAAACTTGTTTTAGGTTCAGTATCAACCTCTACAGCATCATATTCTTCAACCACATCTTCTCCATCGCCATCTTCATCAAAAAACCATTTTTTTACTTTATCCATGAAGTCGTCCTCCTTTGATTTCTTCTCCATTATATCATACATTTCTCTTTAATCAAAGCAAACGTACTAATCATGTTCAATATTTACTAAAATAACATCTCCTTTTAAAGAGATCACACATTGAATTGGAATAACAATAACCGGCGGTTCTTTAAAAAAACAAAGAAAGTGAAAGAAATTGATTTTTTCAACAATCAATGCTTGAATACATCTTTGACACCAATCTACTTCAATATCTGCAATATAACCAATCTTCCTGCCATCATAAACATTAATGACATCTTTTGATTGTAAAGAAACAAGTCGCATTTTATCACCTGTATAAAAATATGCTTTAAACTAATTTTTTATGTAGTTTTTCTAAAGCATTTTTTTCAATACGGGATATTTGGGCTTGTGAAACAAAAAGTTCTTTCGCAATTTCACATTGCGAATAGCCCTTATAATAACGTTCTTGAATCACTTTTTGTTCTCTTGGATTTAAACAAGTCATCGCTTTTTTTAAATCTAAGTGTTGATGATAATGTTTGAGTGTTTCTTTATCGAGGGGAATCATATCAATAAGATGGAGTTCATTTTGATCATCATGACCAATAATTTCTTGAAAAGAAGCAACACTTTGGGTAGATTGTATTGCTTCTATAATTGAATGTTGATCTATTTGTAGATTACTTACGAGTTCTTCAATAGTTGGTTCTCTTTGTTTTTCTACAAGATATTTTTCTTTTTCTTTTAAGATGGCATAAGAAAGATCTTTGAGCGTTCTTGAAATCTTTACTTGGCTCTCTTCTCTTAAATAGCGTTTCATTTCACCAAGAATCAAAGGAACGGCATAGGTTGAAAATTGTAATTGATAGCTTGTATCAAAATTATCAATGGCTTTAATCAAGCCGATCATTCCAACTTGAAATAAATCTTCATAATGTTTTGATTTTTGATAAAAGCGTTTCATTAATGAAAGAACAAGACGCATATTTCCTACAAGAAGTTCTTCTTTAACTATTGGGTCATGTGTTTTTTGATATTTTTCAATAAGTATATAGAATTCTTGTTTAGAAAGTGTTTTTTGTAAAGTAATGTATCTATTTTGTTGTTTTTCCACAATAATCACCAAAATTATTTTGGCTTTTTTGTCATTTTTTATTCTTTGACTTCATCAAAGTTTAATTGATTTCTTAATTTTTTAATGATCTTTTTTTCAAGACGAGAAATATAAGACTGTGATATTCCTAAAAGCTTAGCTACATCTTTTTGCGTTAATTCATCATGGTTTGAAAGTCCATATCTTAAAATCAAGATTTCTTTTTCACGTTCATTTAAATCTTTTAAAGCTTCATAAAATAATTTTCTTTGATCGCTTTTCATCATTTCTTGTTCAACAAGATCATCATCTGTTCCTACGATATCACCAAGTAAAAGCTCATTGCCATCATAATCTATATTAAGAGGTTCATCCAAAGATATCTCATAACGTATTTTATTATTTTTTCTTAAATACATTAATATTTCATTTTCAATACACCGTGAAGCATAGGTTGCTAGTTTAATGTTTTTATCTGCTTTAAATGTATTGATGGCTTTTACAAGTCCAATCGTACCAATACTAATTAAATCTTCTAATGGACAATTTGTACTATTATCATACCTTTTAGCCACATAGACAACGAGTCTTAAATTATGTTCTATCAAAGTATCTCTTGCTTTTTGATTTCCTGAAACAGCTTGGTCAATCACCTTTCTTTCTTCTTCTCCTTTTAATGGAGGAGGTAAAATATCATGTTTACCAATATAATAAAGAAACTGATTTTGATTTAAAAATTGACGAAATACATCCCACATTAGATTACACCTCCCATCAATTCTTGATTAAGTAAGCAATCATACTTTAAATCATCTAATACACCAATATAAACATTATCTAGTTTTTGTTGATTGACTAAAATTGAATCAATTAAAAGAATATCAATTTTACGTTTTTTAATACCTTCTAGTTGAATTTGATCAATTTGTTTATAAGGATATAGAATACTTTTTTTAATAAAAATCAAGGGATAGCCTTTATAGTATGCCTCATTTCCACTATCTAAAAATCCTTTACAATAAATTGTTTTATTTTCTTGAAAAAGAATAACATCATAAAGATAATTTTGATGTTTTATTTTTCTTTTAGTATACGTTAAATAAATACTTTGAATAATAAGAAATAAAAAGGTAATAACAATAATAACTAAATTCTTATAAGAAATAGGGGTAATCAAGATTCCATTATAAATAAATGATTCTTTTATTAGGGTATTGATAAAGAACAGTATTGAAAAATAAACGATTAAAAAAACTGGAAAATATAAGAAAAATTGTTTTTTAAAAAAGAATAAAAAAAGGACAAACCAGTATAAAAAACTTATATATGGCAAATAGTCTATATAAATGAGAAGAACTGATATATTACTTAAAAAACTCAAGAAAAGGATTTTCATAAAAGACCAATGAATATTAAGCAATAATGAAATCATTTCATAAGTCATGATAAATAAAATACCATTCATACAATAAGTTAATTCTACATAGATATCCATCTTGCTTACCCCTTTATCATCATATATGATTACACTAAAAAAAAATGTCAAAAAAAGATGTGATTTTTAAAATCACACCTTATTCATCCTCTAATAAAACTTCCCCATTAGATTCAATTATTTCTTTATAACGATAATAAGAATCTTTTAATTTTCTTTCTAGCGTACCATGTCCATCATTAAAACGATCTACATAAACAAAACCATAACGTTTTTTCATTTCACCAGTACCAGCTGATACAACATCGATTGGACCCCAATATAAATATCCTCGACAATCAACACCATCTTCAATAGCATCATTAACATTCTTTAAATGTTCTTCAATATAATGAACTCTGAAATCATCATGAATTTCACCTTTTTCATCAATATTTTCATCTAAACCAACACCATTTTCTACAATTAATAATGGTAAATGATAACGATCGTATAAAACATTTAAAGTATAACGTAATCCTACTGGATCAACAGCCCATCCCCAAGGTTGAGGTGCTTTATCTTTAAGATATGGATTATCACGGCATGTAAGTCCACCCGTATCTACTTTTAAGTTCACATCACGATCAAATGTTGTTGAACGATAATAACTAAATGATAAGAAATCAACTGTATTTTCTTTGATCAATTTTATTTCTTCTTCACTAAATTCTACATTTACTTGATCTTCTTTCCATACTTTCTTTAAATAAGTTGGTACAATACCTAAGCAGAATGGATCTGCCATAAAGAAAATATTCATACGTTGAGCATCTAATGTTCCAACAACATTTAATGGGTCACAGTTATATGGATAAGTAGCTACTGATGAAGCTGTCATCATACATCCAATTTGGTAATCTTCACTAATTTCATGTCCTAATTGAACTGTTTTCGCATTTGCGACTAAGATATTATGATAAGCATCCCATTGATCTTGTTTTGTTGTTGAACCAATTGGATCACTAGGATCTTTAGGATCTTTGATTGTAAGAACCCCACCAGCAACAAGTGGCATTCTAAATAAAGCATTGACTTCATTAAATGTAAGCCAAAATTTAACTTTTCCTTTATAACGTGTAAAAACAGTTTTTACATAACGTAACCAAAAATCAATCATTTTAGGATTTGACCATCCGCCATATTCAGTAATTAAATGAAGTGGTGTTTCATAGTGTGATAAAGTAATCACTGGTTCCATTCCTAATTCATTCATACAAGCAAACATATCATCATAATAGGCAAGTCCTGCTTCATTTGGTTCTAGTTCATCTCCATTTGGGAAAATTCTTCCCCAAGCAATTGAAGTTCTAAAACTGTTGAATCCCATGCCTTTCATAAGTTTTAAATCTTCACGATAACGATGATAACCATCAACAGCTTTATGGCTTAAATAAACTTTATCGGGATTTAATTCCATTTTATATTTTTTCTTTGTTTCATCCCATTTAATACCAGGATCTTTTGACATAATACCTACTAATACATCTGTAACGTTTGGTTGTTTACCATCCTCTAACCAAGCCCCTTCATATTGGTTGGCAGCAATAGCTCCACCCCATAAAAAATCTTTTGGAAAACTCATTTTCTCTACCTCCGTTTTTATCTATTGGTATTATAACACTTACAAAACAAGAGATTTATTCGTTTCATAATATGAAAAAAAGAGCAATCTTTTTAATTACTCTTTAAACATATCTTTTAATCATTAAGATTGAAAATACTTTTCAATACTCTTTTTTTCATTCTCTGATAATTTTAAAATGTTTGTTGCTCTTTGATATGAACAATTTAACTCATTCATTACATTTCTTACATGTTCTATATTCTTTTCTTTACGTTCTCTTTTTTTGCCTCGATTAATTCCTTCATTTCTTGCTTTTCTTTCAAGATAGTTTGCATAATCACACATTTCTTTGACCTCCCTTTCTGTTTCCTTAAATCCATATTCTTTAATAATCTCCTTTTTCCCTTGATAGTCTATTCTATTATTTAAAAAAACTACTAATGGCATGAGTACTTCATCATGTTTGAGATACTTTTTTGTAGTATCATGTTTCTGGTTCAAGTATATCATAACAAGTTCTTCCTCGTCATAATTTTCGTTGTTTTCTTCTTTTCCATTCTTCCTTTTTTTACTTTGTAAACATCTACATCTCCATCTTTTCTTTTTGTTGCTTGTGGCATGATCCACAATGAATAGACTTTCTTCATTCCATCATAGTTTTTATCATCATATTCCCTTCCCCATTGTGTTGTTAATATCCTTAGTACATACGCTATTCCTCTTGTTACAAGTGAATAACCTGGATGAATATTATTTTGTATTTCTACATTTAAATAGATTCGTTTATTGGTTCCATTTAATTGAGGAAGATCAACACAACATAACATATCAAACTTTACTGTTCCATAGTTTGATATCATATTTTCATTATTGAGCCACCTAAAACACTGTTCATCCTTGATGATTTTCATAATTTCTTTAACACTTAAACGCTTTGCTTCCCTTACAAATTCATGAATCATTCTTGCTAGCATCTCCTGATTTCCTACGATTGCTTTGCAATGTTGATCTAACATGATTTTATGATTGGTTATTGTATTTTGTATTACCGTTTCCACAAGTAATCTTCCTACTTATTTATTCGATCTTTTTTTGCTTTTTTCTTCTTTTTTGTAAAAAAATTGGAAATTTCTTTCCAATTATCTACCAAGCGCTAAGTTAGCAAGTTCATCTGCTCGATCATTATATCGATTGATTTTCGTTTTATTTGCGACATGTGATTTTACTTTCACAAAAGTAATTTCAATTTGTTTTTGATATTCTTTCATTTGTTTTACATAAAGATTTTCAAGTCTTTCATCTTCATTGACCCATGCTCCTGTTGCATAGAAAGCAACACCTTCATAATCATGAATTACATACATTTTCTTGTAGCCTTGTTGAACGCAATAAGAAACTGCATCTAACGCCGCTTTCAATTCTCCCATAACCTGATTATATTCTACAAATTCATCATCAAATTTTTGACAGTTTGTATAAATTTCTTGATTATTTTCAATAATTGTTACACCAAAGCTATAAGCATAACATGTATCTCCATTTGTTAAACAACTTCCATCTACATAAGCATATGGTACATCTTTTTCATTTAAATTAAGTTGTGATTCATCCATTATTTGTTTAAAAGAAGCAATATAGCTCTCTACATCTTTTAACTCTTCTTGCGAAAACCCCTTATAAACATATTTTCCTTCACTTACAAGTTTTTGACATTCGCTCCATTGTTTAAATTTATAAACCTCTTTTGTTAGTTTATCAATTGCGACATACAGTACCTTTTTGGCCATTTCTCCATCTCCATCCCTCTTTATAGTTATAATAAATAAAAAAACAATTCTTCTAATATTTATAAAAACCTTCACCTGAAGCCATTCCAAGTTTTCCTTCATCAATATATTTCTTTAACATCTTAGCCATTCCTTTAAAATTATAAGGAGCTAAAAATGAAGGCACTTTTAAATACATTGAAACAATATTATAAGCTGTCGTAAGTCCTACCGTATCTAAAATTTGGAAAGGTCCTTTCGGAGCCCCTGTACCTAAAGTCCAAGCTTTATCTATACTTTCAGGATCGCTAATCCCATTAACATAAAGATCCATACCTGAAAATAATAAAGGAACAAGCATTGAATTTAATAAATATCCTGATTTTTCTTTACGAACAGGTAATGGTATCATTCTTATTTCTTTAGCAAAATCCATAATCAAATCAAAATATTTTTGATCTGTTTGTTTTTGTGCCATGACTTCTGTCATATTATTTTTCCAAATACTATTTGCAAAATGTAAAGATAAATACTTATTTGGACGTTTTGTATATTTAGCGAACTTCGATGGTAATAATGTCGATGAGTTTGTAACAATCACTGTTTTTTCTGGTAATAAGTCTGCCATCTTTTTATAAATATCTATTTTTTGTTCAACATTTTCCGCCATTGATTCAATAATTAAATCGGCATCACCAACTGCTTTACTCAAATCTAATTCTAATTTAATATTTTCATAAGCACGATCAGCTTTTTCTAAACATTTTTCTTTATCAAAATCTTCATAATCACTAATACCTATTGCCCAATTTTGAGGTGTTTTTCCCTCATCACTTGCCATCAAAGTAATGGTATCATGATAAACTTCTTTTAAATGATCTAACTTTGGTTGACATCTCCCTATGCTTCCTTCGCTTCTAAGCCAAATCGTTACATTAAATCCACAATACGCTGCTTGATAAGCAATTTGACTTCCTAAAACGCCACCACCAATAACAACAACATTTTTAATTTCCATAGATTCATCCTCCTATCTTTATTTTACCATTTTGTTAAAATATTCACAAAAAATATTTTTACTTTTAGTTTGAACTACATATAAAAAAGAACCCTATTTCTAGGATTCCTTTATACTATTCAGCTTTTGTTGAATTTACTTCTTCAAACATTTGAGGAATTGTATGTTTATCTTCTTTGTTTTTATATTTGAAGTAAACAACTGTTAATAATGAACATACTATTAAGATTCCTGCAAACACTGCAATTTCAACTGAAATTGAAGGAGCTGTCATACTAATTGTTTTTCTAAATCCATCTACACTATAAGTATATGGAACAAATTTATGAATAGCTTTGTAGATAGCCGGACCTGTATCTAATGGATAAGTACCAGCAGAACCACCTAAGTTAACAATCATGAATACAAGCAACAAGAAGTCTCCGATAAATCCTGTTGTTAAACTTAACAACATAACGAGTGACATAAATGCCGCCGATACGAGAATCGCAAGCAAGTATGTTAAACCTAAGTTAACAGGTTCAAATCCATTGATTAATCTTAAAGCAGTTACCATAACGATTGCAGCTAATGTAGAAACTGTATACATAACAGTTGCTTTACTAGCCCAATATTTCCATGCATTTTCAGCTTTCTTAATACCATGTCTAATTGGGTACATTAACGCAAATGCTAAGCATGTTACATATAAGCCAACTGACATCATATATGGAGCCATTGCATGACCGTTATTTTCAACTTTAGAAATTTCTTTATGGCTTGTTTCAACTGGAGTAGCAACCATATCTGTTGTCTTATCAGTTGAATCAATCTTACTTTCTTCTGCACCAGATTTTAATGCATCATTTAAAGTATTTACACCATCAGCAGCACTTTCAATACCTTCACCTAAAGTATCAGAACCAACAGCTAACTGACCAGCACCATCACTAATTTGACCAGCACCACTTGCTAATTGATTAGCACCATTCATTAATGTTGAATTATTGCTTACCAATGTTGAAGTACCATTAGCTAATTGATCAACACCACTTGATAAAGCAGTAATTCCTTGAGTTAATGCAGGAACATTACTATTTAATTGAGATGTACCATTAGCTAAAGCAGTCGCACCACTTGTTAAAGTTGTATTGTTACCAGTAATTGTTGATAAACCTTCTTGTAAGCTAGATACACCAGCTGTATAAGCTTGAACTCCTGTTAACAATCCTTTTTTAGAATCAGTTAATCCAGCATTAACTTGGCTTAATCCGCTATCAACTAATTTACTTGCTTGAATTAATCCAACATTTTCTTGATCATTAACTGGATCAGCTGAAACTTTTGTTAAAGCTTGTTGGATTGCATAAATACCTTTAGCAGAAGCTAAAGATGTTTGAGATAATTCATCTACTTTATTAGCTAAAGTATTAGTTGTATTTAATAATCCAGGTTCTTGTTCAGTACCTTTTCCTAACAAACCTGCATTAATTCCATTTGAATATTGAAGAGAACCAGCTAAAACTTTATATTGTTCTAGAGTAATATTTCCATTACTGTACAATTGATCAATAATTCCTTTTGATGCTGCATTAGTTTGATTAGAAGCAATTGCAGATTCTTTTAATGTCTTTGTACTTGCTTGAATTACAGGTAATTGTTGATCTTTAAATGCTTTTGCTTCACTAGTAAGTGCAGCTAACTCTTCTTGAGTAGGTACACCAGCCGCAGCAATTTCTTCTGATAATTTTTGTAATCCATTTGTTATAGAACTATTAACTCCTTGTACTTGTTGTACACCTGCAGTTAATGTTTTAACTCCGTTAACTAAATCTTGACTTTTAGCATTTAATTGATTTGTACCAGCTAAAGCTTGACTTACACCTGCTGTATAATCATTAACACCTTTACTTAATGTTTGTGCACCAGTATTTAAATCATTAATACCTTTAGCTAATGTAGGAGTTGCACTACCTAATGTACCAACACCATCTTTTAATTGATAGATACCGTTATTTACTGTAACGACACCATCTGTATAGCTTTTTAATCCTTGAGTTAAAGTATTAGTACCATCTTTAAATGTTAAAGAGCTACTTGATAATACTTTTAAGTTATCACTAATTGTTTTGTTACCATCTTCTAATTGAGTCATACCATCAGATAATTGTTGAGTACCATCGCTGGCTTCAGCAAATCCATCTGACATTGTTCCAATTGAAGAAAAGATTGTTTCAGCATATGTTTTTGTTACTGAAGCTGAAACTTCAGCTTTAATTTTTGCGATTGCTGAATCATCCATTTTTGATGCAACATAGTTTGTACCTGGGTTTGTTGTATAATTTAAAACCATCTTTTTAGGATTTTTATCCAACAAAGTTGTTGCATTTTTGGAGAAATTGCTTGGAATCGTAATGACCATATAATAGTCACCATTTTTTAGTCCCTTATTTGCTTCTTTTGAATTTACGAAATGGAAATCTAATGAATCGTTGTCTTTTAATTTTTTGACTAATTGATCACCAACGTCTAATTTCTTATCGTTGTATTCAACTGCCTTATCTTTATTAACGACAGCGACAGGAAGATCACCACTGTTTCCATATGGATCCCACATAGATCCAAGGAAGACAACTGTGTAAATACTAGGAATAAGAATAAGAGCAACTAAAACAATTTGAATCCAATGATTTTTTAAAATGTTTTTCCACTCTTGCTTAATCATAAATATCCTTCTTTCTATCTTCTATAGACATTTTACATCCATAGATATATAATGTCTATAGAGTATTATAATTTTTTCAATATAAATGTCAATATTCTTACATACAAAATATAAAAAATTAGTTATAATAAAAAAAGGGAAGGGATTACAATGAGAATAAGAAAAAGTTTTGAACAAGCAATTTGTATTTTATTGCTTATTGGAACAAATGATGGACCATTAAAAAGTCATGAACTTAGTAAAAAGCTAGATGTTTCTGATTCATATTTAAAGAAAGTAACAAGACAATTGGTCGTTGCTGGTCTTATTACTTCTAAGGCAAGTAAATTAGGTGGTTTTATTTTAAATAAAAAAATGAATGATATATCATTTTTAGATATCTTTGAAGCAATCGAAGGAAAGGAAACTTTTATTGAAACAACGCATCTTGTTGATAAAGTATTTGATCCTGCTTTAAATCTACATCATACCGAAGATATCATCATGAATCATTTAAATGCTGCAGAAGATCAATACAAACAAAAACTCAAAGAAATCAATCTTGGTGAAATTACAAATTATGTTCATCAAAATACAATATAAAAATAGGCTATTTGAATAAGCCTATTTTTATTATATGGTTCTATTTCTATTTTTTGCTTAAATCATTTCAATTTTTTTAACCGTAACAACTAATCCAACAAAAGATATCATAAGAAGTATACTATATAAAACATAATTAGCAGTATCTCCTGTTTTTGTAACTATGCTATTTTTATTGTCTTGTTTTACAGTTATACTTTCATTCTTATTGCCTGTTACTTGTACTGAGTTATTATTATCTTTAACAACAGTAAATGTTGTACTTGCTAAGCCATCTGTCCATACAATTTCAAATGTATGTTTTCCTGCAGTTAATGTTTTAAGATAATCTTCTTTTAATGTTACTACAGTTGAACCTTCACTAACAGTATAATTCTTTTCATCAACAACAGTACCATCTACTTTTACAAATTTAAATTTTGAAAATTCCCCATTACCTCTAATTACAAGGTCTTTATGAGCACCTTGTGTCCATGAACTATCAGTACCATCTAAAATTTTATATTCTACTTGTTCTGGTGATGGTAGAAGTTTAGAAATTTTTTCTGTTTCTTCATACTTGCAAACTTCACAGACTCTCTTCTTTTCACCTTCTTGTTTTTCAGTAGCTTCTCGCACAATTTGCCAATTACCAAATTTATGTCCTGTAGCTTTAATAACAATAAGTTCACCTATAGAATTTATCATATTACTATCTGAATACATTAATCCACAATCTTCACATTTCCAGTATTCTTCAAATCCATCTTCTGTACAAGTAGCTGGTTTTCCATTCACTTTAACAACATGATGTGCACCATCATAATCTTCACATATATTAGCCTTCAACTGATTAGTTTCTACTTTGCTGACTCCATCAATATCACGTGGTTCATCCCCACCAATAGATTTAAGATCTGGATTAAGCGTTTTATCAAAAGAACAATCTTTTAAAGTTGTATTTCCCTCGATTTGTCCTGTATATCCACCTAATTCATAATTTGAAGAAACACCGTTCACTTTACCTGCAGCATGACTGTTTTCGATATTAGACGATCCTAATGTTCCCGCAAAAGTTCCTGCTTTTGGTTCCCATTCACTTACTGTACTAGTTACATTACCTTTTGCAACACAATTTTGAATCACAGCATTTTGTGCAAATCCAATAAAGCCTCCAGCATTCCAATTATTTGCCGTTATTTCCACATCAGCCAAACAATGTTTGTATGTAGAAAGCAGTTGCCCATTATCATTATCTAATGCATATCCAACAAATCCTCCTAATGCCCAATTTCCAAAAATTTTTCCTGTAGCAGTACAATTTTCATAAATAGATCCGCTATCCATCCCAACAAAACCACCACTATTATCTACACCAGAAATTTGAACATTTTCTACCATACAATTTGAAACTTTAATTCTGTTTACATTTCCTAGCATTCCACCAGTAATATTACCATAATCAGCGAATCCTTCAATTTGAATTAAACCTCCAGATACAATAATATTATCAAATTTTACAGTGCATCCAGAATTAGTCATTACAAATCCAACAAGAAGTCCATTATTCGTTTCATTTAGTCCAGTTCCATTATTATAAATAGATCCATTCTTAATCGTCAAATTTACTACTCCACAATTTATATTGCTGTCTGAACAAACAATATTACCAAAAAAACCACCATTGTGTTGATCATTTTGTTGATCAACAATCATTCCAGAAACTGTTTTACCATTTCCATCAAAATATCCACAAAATGGTTTATTCTCAGTAATTCCACTACGATACCATTTACGTAATCCAATCGGAGTCCAACAGTATTTTTGTAAATCAACATCTTTTTCCAATTTAAAATACTTTCCACTGTATTTTTCTCCTCCTGCTACATCTTTAGATAGTTTAGCAAGCTGTTCTGCTGTTTCAATTTGCCATGGGTCTTCAGCTGTTCCACTTCCTCCTGCAAAATCAGTTGCTGCATAATCTGTCCAAATACCATTTGGAGCATCTTTCGCAAATACTGGTATCGACATACATGTCATACTAAAGAAAATACTTATTATAATTCCTAATATAAAACTTTTACGATGTCTTTTTCTCATTTTATTTTCCTCCTTTTTTATTGATACTCCTTGTATCATTATTTTATATAAGAACTCTAAAAATGTCAATTTATAAATATAAGCGCTTTCATTTTTTTATAAATAAAACTCAAGGTGTCACCTTGAGCTAAATATTTATCAAATCTATTATAAAATACATCTTACATTTTATTAAATAACAATTCCAATAAATGAACACCATTTCCTTTTCCTAAAAGAATTCCTTTTAAACATCGATTACATGTACAAATTACTTGTTCATTATGAAATTGTTGAACATATTCTTTCATATATTTTTCTTGTATTTCTTTAGAATAATGCGATAAATGTTCATCCTCTAAATCTTTTGTTTCAAAGTGGAGTGTTCCACAAAAAATAGAATTTTCTTTATTCTTTTCTATTTCAATAACTTCAATATTCATTTTCTTTAAAAGATTTCTAACTGCTTGATGAACTTCAGGATGCTTAATATCTCGATAACAATCTTGAAGATACATTTTTTGACCACGATAATCAGGAAATTCAAAATCATCTAATTGATCAAAATATTCCCAAAGCGACATGGTTTGTACTTTATCTTTAATTTGTTCACGGCATGCCTGACAAACATATAAGCCAATATCTTCTTTTTCTAATTGTCTTTGATCTATTTTACAACATTTCGCAACTGGCATCCTCTTTTCAAAATATTCTTTTACTTTTTTTGCTGTTTTGCGATGCATAACAGCAAAATTACAACTTGGATAATAAATATACATTCTCTTTCCTCCTAAATTATTTGAATAATTACTTCACTGATTCCTGCAAGAACCATAACTAAAATTGGATTCATTTTATATTTTCTAAGTAATATTAAACAAAGGATAAAAACAATAATTGCATGGTATCTTATATAAGAAATACCAATTAATGAATCTTTAAAAAATGAAGAAATCAAAATACTGATTCCACTAATCGCAATCATAGAAACAACTGCCGGTCTTAAATAAGAAAGAATTATTTTCATCACTTTCATATCTTTATATTTTACATAAAAATAAGCAAGCAATGATACAAGAATACATGAAGGTAAAATACAACCAAAAGTGGCAATAAGAGCACCGGGTAAATGAGCTACATATTGTCCAACAAATGTTGAAGAATTGACCGCAATGGGTCCTGGTGTCATTTGGGAAATCGTAATAAGATCGGTAAATGTATTCTGACTGATCCAATGATAGGTGGAGATTACTTGTTGACTAATAAGAGGTAATGCGGCATAACCACCCCCAAAGCTAAAGAGTCCTATTTGAAAAAACGCCCAAAATAATTGTAAATAAATCATGCTCTTTCCCTCCTTATAAATAGCTCAAGAAGTGCAAGTAAAATACATCCTATAATAATGTACATAATGTTCACATTTAAAAAGTAATTTAAAACAAAAGCACCTATCATAATTAAAATATTTCTTTCTTTATGTTCATCCATGACACTTAAGGCCATATCATAAACCACACTTACGATAATCGCTCCAATTCCAGCACGCATCCCAAGAAGCATTGCACTGATGATTTTATTGGTAATAAATATTTTATAAAAATAAGCAATCACACTAATAATAACGATTGGTGGAATGATTGTGCCAATCACACAAACAATAATGCCTAAAATACCTGCCATCTTATATCCCAAAACAATGGCCCCATTAACTGCAATTGCTCCTGGAGCACTTTGAGCAATGGCTACGAGATCCAACATTTCTTTTTCATCAATATAATGGAGTTGATCAACAAATCGTTCTTTTAATAGAGAAACAATGACATAACCTCCACCAAAAGTAAATGCAGATAAATAAAGTGTTGATGTAAATAATTCAAGTAATAATCTTCTTTTTTCTTTCATTTTCTTCACCTACTTCATCATAGTATACATTGATTCATCTGTAAAATATTATATAATTATAATATACATAGGTATTTACCTATATAGGAGGAATTATGACATTAAGACATTTAGAAATATTTATGAGCGTTTATCATCAAAAAAGCATTACTAAAGCAGCCAAAGAGCTTCATATTAGCCAACCATCAGTTTCTCTAGCCATTAAAGAACTCGAAGAAAAATATCAAACGATTCTTTTTGATCGTATGAATCGCCAAATTTATCCAACAGAAAAAGCACATCTTTTATATAATCATTCCATGCAAATTTTGTCATCTCTAGAAAATATGGAAAATGAAATGTATAACGATCAAGTTAAAAGTATTTCTTTTGGTTGTAGTATGACACTATCTCAAGTGTTTCTACCTCATTTTTTAAAAACCCTTAAAGAAAAATATCCAACTATTGATTTTCATATCAATGTTAATAATCTCAAAGAAATTGAAAATCAGCTTTTAAAAAATGAAATTGATTTTGCTTTGATTGAAACCTTACCCCTTCATCAACTTCATAAAATTCCTTTTTATCAAGATGAATTAGTGATTATTGTAAGCAAAAAGCATCCTTTATTAAAAACAAATAATCTAAAAGAACTTGAAAACTATGATTATTATTCAAGAGAAAAAGGAAGTTCAATTTACGAACTTGTCCAAAGTTATTTTATTTCGTATAAGTTAGATATTCATCCCTCTATTGAATGTGTCAATCCATCCTCTTTAATAGAACTTGTTCGTTATAATAATGGCTTTACCATCTTACCAAGTTCACTGGTTAAAAATGAAAAAGAGATAGCTCTTATAAAAAATAAAGATTTTTACATTCAAAGAACCTATCATATTGTCATGCACAAAGATAAAAAACTTTCTTCTATTTATCAAGAAATCTTTGAATTGATAAAAAACTATCCAAAATAAAAAGACAATGATTTCATTGCCTTTTTATTTTGCTTTAATTGCCCAACGCATCTTTGTTGATTTTGCTCTAGAATTACGATGACATTCTTCTTTGCTAGGACGAATAACATTTCGACAAACATCATCATAAATTCCACTATTTTTCATTTCTTTAAAAACTTTTTTAACAATTCGATCTTCTCCCGAATGGAAAGTCAAGATGGCAACCCTTCCTCCTGGGTTTAAGATTTTTGGAAGTTTTTCCACAAATTCATGAAGCACTTCAAATTCTTGGTTCACTTCAATTCTTAAAGCTTGGAAAACTCTTGCTGCTGTTTTATTAACAAGATCCTTTCTATTTTTATCTTCAATAAAGTTTAAATTTTCGCTCTGCAAAAGTAATAATTGTTTTTGTACGAACCAATAGTTTACCGAAGTTTTATCAATAATTTTATAAAGTTGTCCTGTAGTTTCAACTTCCATACCTGAACGAATAAATGAATAAATATTTTTAGCAAGAATGTCAGCATAAGGTTCATCTGAATTTTCTTCTAAAATATTTTCTAATTCCTCTTTTGAAAGTTCTTTTAAGATTTCAGAAGCCGGTTTTCCCATTTTAGGATTCAATCTTAAAACAAGAGGTCCTTCCTTTTTATAAGAAAATCCTCTTTCAGGATTATCAATTTGCATTGAAGAAACACCTAAATCTGCCAAGACAAAATCAAACTTTCCATATTTTTCACTAACCTCATCAATATTTCTAAAGTTTGTAAGAATTGATGTAAAAATATCTTCATCAAAACCTTTATTTCTTATTCTTTGAGTTGTCTTTTCTATTTCAATAGGATCAATATCCAATCCATAAACATGACCTTGACCTTCTAACTTTTCTAACATTTTAGAAGTATGGCCACCATACCCTAAGGTACAATCCAATCCAATTTGTCCAGGTTGAATATCTAAAAACTCTAATATTTCATCAACCATAATAGAAATATGCATTCCTGCTGGTGTACTCCCTTTAGAAATAACTTTTTCAATCGTTTCTGGATACATTTCTGGATTTAATTCTTTATATTTTTCATCAAAACTTCTAGGATGTGTTCCTTTATATCTTTTTCTTCTTTTATGTATTTGTTCACTCATAATTATTCCTCATCTCTTTACTCTTTATAATATAACGAATAATCTTTTAAGAAACAATAGAAAGATAACAGACTTATTATTAGCAGTAATAAAAAAACTTTTTTCTATTTTAATATATAAAAAATAAGTTTTTATTCTATTGGTTGTTGATAAAAACCCCCATAAAAATTTTCAGTTTTTATAACATTAACTATCAAATCAGGATCCACATCTTTCATTAAGTCTATAATATCTTGGACTTCATAACTTGAAACGACCGTATGTAATAAATTCATTGGCTGTTTTGAATAACCTCCAATAGCCTCAACACAAGAAATACCATGACGATAATATTGGATATAGGCATCTACAATTTCTTTTGCTTTTCTTGTTGTTATTTGTAATGTTACACGTTCATAACGATGATAAAAAGAATCGATTGTTTTTGTTGATATAAATTGAAATAAAATAGAATATCCTGCATGGATCCAACCAAACATTGATCCAAATATCATAAGAATTAAAGTATTAAAAACAAAAACATATTCCCATATAGATTTACCCTTTTTATTAGAAATATAGAGAGCAATAAAATCCGTTCCTCCAGTGGAAGCGTTTCCTCTAAGCACAAGAACTGCCATTAATCCATAGGAAACACCTCCAAAAGTAATATTTAATAAAATATCATTAAATAAAGGTTGAAATTGACACACTTTTAAAAACAAACTCGCCAAAAATACTTGTAGTAATGAAAAGAGTGTAAATCTTGGGCTAACATTTTTATAGCACAAAATAGCAACAGGTACATTTAAAACAATCATGCCTAATGATGTTGAAAACGAAAAACCAAAATAAGTAGAAGTGATTTTTTCAATAAGAATAGCTACCCCTGTAAATCCACTTGATAATAAATTTGCAGGTTGAATAAAGACTTGAATGACATACGCTTGACTTAACGCAGCAACAAAAACACAAAGAAGCGTTACCAATGTTCTTGCTTTTTTATTTTTATTTAGTTTTTTTAACATATACTTTTTACAATTTTTTCAACCAATTCTTTGGATACCACATCATAATCATTTTCATGAGGAACAGGTGCATAAGCATAAGAAACTTCATGTCTGTGTGTTGTTGAATCATTTACCCAATCTTTACAAGAACTATGAACTTGATAAATTCCTGTATACGCCATCATTTCTTTAGCGTTACTTGCATTCATGCCACTTCCTGCAAGTATTTCAATTTGACTTCCATATTTTTCTTGTAAATCTTTAATTAAATCTTTTCCATCCATTGCTTTAGGTTTTAACCCACTTGTTAGAATACGATCCACCCCTAATTCAATTAATAATTCTATCGAAGCATAAGGATCTTCAACACAATCAAAAGCACGATGAAAAACCACTTCTCCTTGATAACTTTTAATAATTTCAATCATTTCTTTGGTTTGTTTAATACAAATAGAACCATCTTTATTTAAACAACCAAAAGCAATTCCATCGGCTCCATTTTCTAATAAAGATTTTGCATCTTCTTTCATCACTTCAAATTCAATCTCGTTATAACAAAATCCTGCACCTCTTGGTCTTACCATTGTAATTACTTTTAAATTTGTATTCTTTTTTGTAAGTTTTAAAGATGCTAGAGATGGTGTTAAACCACCTAAATGTAGAGCACTATTAAGTTCAATGCGTTTTGCCCCACCATGATAAGCATTTAAAGCATCTTCATAACTTCCACAACATATTTCGATTATTCTTTCCATACTCTCTCCTATAACATTCCTAAATAGTAAATTCCTAATGCATATATTTTTGCATTTGTAATCAAATCCTCAATTTTCATCCATTCATTTGGTTGATGTCCAATACCTTTTTGACCCGGAAAACTTGGGCCAAAAGGAACAATATGAGGCATTAATTTAGCGTAAGTTCCTCCCGTAGTGGTAACAGGTGTTCCATCTAATTGCGTTATTTGTTCATATGCCTTAGATAATAAAGAAACCATTGGACAATCTTTTTCAAATTTTACAGGAAAATAATGTTGAACACATGTTACTTCCATATTTTTTGCTTTTTCTCTAATTGTTTCAACAATTGTTTCTAGCGTCATATTTGCAGGATAAGAAAATGTGACCGAAAAAACAAGTTTACTTTTTTCATGTTTCAATACAAAATTACGCATTTCATTTATACCAAATTCTTCATCTTTAAAATCTAAACCGAGTTTTTCTGCATTCGTATTAGCATTTAAAAAATAGTTATTAATAAACAAAAAAAATTCATCAACTTGTTTTTCTTTAGCACTTATTTCAATAACAGCTCTTCCTCTTTCTGCATAAACCACAGGATACTTACAGTCCGGTGTCCACCCCATGACTGGCGGCTTTTCATGTTTTAAATAATACTCTAAATCTTTAAATCCAGTTTCTTCATCACAGCCAAAAATAATTCTTACAGGCTTATGAAGTTTAATATTTAGTTCTTTAATCGCATATAATGCATACAAGCATGTCATAATTGGACCCTTATTATCTAATATTCCTCGTGAATAAATATATCCATCTTCTTCATACGCACTAAATGGGGGATGTTTCCAACCTAAACCTGTAGGTACAACATCTAAATGTCCAATAATGCCAATATAATCTTCACCTTTACCATATTGTGCATATCCTATATAATGATCTAAATTTTTTGTTTCAAATCCCAAAGATTGAGCAATTTCTAAAACCTTGTCAAGTGTTAAAGCAATATCTTTACCAAAAGGTGCCCCTTGTTGAAAAGTACCTTCAACACTTGGCATTTTTACAATCGTTTTAATATCCTCGATCATTTTTAAAGAAAGCATATCTATTTTTTTTATAATTTCTTCTTCCATACTATTTTTCCTCTAAAGGTGCCATCCTTGTTTTCATATAATGATCAAGCCATTCTTGACTTGCAACTTCATGAATACATTTTCCATCTTTATTTTTTGTAAGATAAACAATAGGTTCTTGATTTTCCGTTGCCACCGCAAATGAAAATCCTTCAATATTAGTTGCAACTCCCCATTCTCCTTTATTATTCATTGCAATTAACGATAGATCCCCTGCATGACCTCTTCTTTCTTTTAAACGATGATCAAGTTGATTAACTGCTTTTTCACAAGCTGCTTGAGGGTGCATACCTTCTGCCATTAAGCGAACGATTTCATAAGAAATACATCCTTTCATTAGATCTTCTCCCAATCCAGTTGCTGAAGCTCCACCTACACTTGAATCAACATAAAACCCTGAACCCGCTATAGGTGAATCTCCAACACGTCCTTTTTTCTTCATAAATAAACCACTTGTCGAAGTTGCTGATGTCATTTTCCCTTGTTGGTCAAGACATACCATACCAACTGTATCATGTCCTGCATAAGGTTTTATTTCTTGTTCACGGACTTCTTTCACTCTATTTCTATAATGAATCTTAGCGCGGTCTGTAAGCATATTTTTACGTTCAAAGCCTTCTTTATGAGCAAATTTTTCAGCTCCTTCTCCAACTAAAATATTATTTACTTTTTCTTTAGATAAGCGTCTAGCAATTGATACCGGATTTGCAAAATCTTTAATAGCCGCAACTGCTCCGATACTTAATGTATCTCCATCCATATAAGCTGCATCTAACTCTACTTCCATTTCTTCATTAGGAAGTCCTCCATAACCAACTGATTTATAATAAGGAAAATCTTCAACTGCTTTTATTGCTGTTTCTATTGCATCTCCTGCATCTCCTTTTTCTTGTAAAATATGGCTTGCTTCACTAATTCCTTCAACAGCCATACGCCATGTTGCTATTATTCCCCACATTTTCTTTCCTCCTAGTAGAAAGGATGCTAAACAGCATCCTAAAAACAAAATTTTTCTTTAATTTCTTCAATTTCTTTTTCTTGGTAAAGAGCCTTTGCAAGAACACACATTCCCTCTAAAGACTCATTTAAACCTATACCACCCTTTTTAGGTGTTTTAATAATACATAATTTATCTTTATATTCGTTAATCGTTTCTTGATTATCATCTGACATGGCCGCAATTGCTTTAGAAGATGTATTTTGATTAATATCGTAAGCAATTCTTGCTGCCATTTTTCCATAATTCAAATAATTAAAACAAGGACCACACATTACAACATCAGGTTTTAATTTATTCACCATTGCGCATAATTTTCGACTTACTTCGTCAGGATTTTTTAGATACGTCCCGTCTCCACAATAAAGACATGCCACGACTTTTCCATCTACTTTCTTTAAAAATGGTTCCATCATAACTGCCGGACCAACAGCTTCCTTTTTTGCTCCTAAAGGAATATCATGATCGTCTTTAATACCAGCACCTGATTGAATTTGATCATAAATCATGATTATTTTCATAAATTTTCATCTCCTACAAATCATCAAATGAAAGATCATCTAATGAAATATCATCCTCTTCTTCTTCATCATTTTGCATATTTGCTTCTTCTTCAAGATATTGTTTATCCATTATTTTAATAAATGGCATATAGATAAAGATTCCTAAAATTAATAACAACACTTGTAAAAGAGCTCCTGCCCAATTTGTTGCAAGGAAACCAGAAATAACAATTGGTGTTGTCCAAGGAATATTAATTCCAGAACAAATTGGTACTAAATTCATAGCCATTGCAAAATATGAAATAACAATATTCACTGTTGGAACTAATACAAAAGGTATTAATAATGTTGGATTCAATACAATTGGTAATCCAAAAACAATTGGTTCATTAATTCCAAAAATACCAGGAACAAAAGAGAGTTTACCTAAATTTGTAATACGTTTTGATTTACAGAATAAAAGCATCGCAATAACTAATGATAAAGTAGATCCTGCTCCACCAAAAGTAGCAAATAAATCTTGGAATTGTTGGCAAATAATATGATGCTCACCAGCAATATTTCCTGCTGATAATGTTTGTAAAATTGGATTGAATACGGCACCAACAACCGAACCACCATTTACTCCAAAGAACCAAAATAAATGTAAGAAAATATAAGCAACAACCATTGCTCCTAATGTATCTCCTAAATTTAATAATGGTGTTTGTAAAAATTCAAAAATAATTTGGAATACATTTGTACCTAAAAAACCAAATAATAAGTTAATTGTAAAGAATACGATCATTACCATCGCCGCTGGAATTAATGCAGCAAATGATTCTTCAACTGTAGGTGGAACACCTGCTGGCATTTTAATTGTCCAACCTTTACGTTCCACATATGTATAAATATGGACTGATAAAAAAGCACACATAATTCCGACAAAAATCCCCTTTGATCCTACCCAACCTAAAGGAATACCACTTAAACTTACATCAACTGCTTTACCTGCCACATCAACACTACCACTAATTGAATATGGCATAATTAAAAACCATGAAACAACGGCAACGGCTGCACCAAATATCTTATTTGTATTCATTTTTCCAGCAAAGGAATAAGCTATACCAATTACAGCAAAGATTGCCATAATATCAAAAGTAGCCCCTGCTGGTTTTGAAATAAAAGATGCTAATGTCTGTCCTGTTGAAGAATTAACAACAGTTGTTTCTAAAAAATCAATCCAGGCTTGAATTGGAAAGTTCGCTATCAATAAAAAGATAGAACCTCCAATTAATAATGGAGTTGAAACAAGAAAACCATCACGAATTGACATGAGATACTTATTTCTCCCAATCGCCTCCGCTAGAGGCATTAGTATTTTTTCAAGTTTTTTCATCATAAGACTTGTCCTCTTTCTATTTTTTATTTGATTTAATCAGTTTAATTGCTGATTTTAACACTTTTTCACCATTCATCATACCGTAATCCGCTTGATCAATGACCGCAATAGGAATACCTGTATTTCCAAATTGTTCAACTGTTTCTTCATACATATATTTCACTTGTGGACCTAGTAAAATACAATCAGGGGTATCTTTTTCTATAATTTCTTCAAGTTTATTGTGTGAAAAAGCTGCCACTTTAATAGGCAAATTGTGTGCATTAGCGACACTTTGCATATTACTCGCTAACATACTTGTTGACATTCCTGCACTACAAAATAAATAAATTTTTTTCATTCTTCTTCTCCCTTCTTATTTTTCTAACGAATAAAGACGTTGGTTCAATTTTATAATTTCAAGAGCCATCATTTTAATTGTTTCAGCAGACATAAGTTGATCTTCTGCATGCATCAATAAAATATTTGGTACAACTGTTTCACCATTTGCTTCTTTTTGTATCAAACCTGCATGTGCTTCATGTCCTTTTACAAATTCCTGATCTCCCTCTTTTATTTTTGCTTTAGCTAAATCAAAATCACCTTTTTCAGCAATTTTCATTGCTTCAATATAAGATGATTTTGCTACACCTACCGCAGAAATAATTTGAAAACTAACTAACTCTAAATTGTCCATTTTTGTTCCTCCAATATCTTTACATCTATTATTATAAATATTTCTTTATCTTTAGGCTGATAGAGACGTTTCCTAGCAATAGGAAATCAAACACTTACAACCTTTGTATTTCCTATATAGTCATGCATTGCACGATGTTCCTTGGTAAAAATAACCATCAACGTACTTATTCCTCCCACAACAAAACCAACATACATCATCGTTGAAACAATATTTACATGTATACATAAAGAAACAAGTTGATGCCATAATGCACTTGCACTCACTAAAATACCTTCAATAACAATCATTCCTAAACCTTGTCTTAAAACCAATGATTTTAACGTTACTTCTTGATTATTATTTTGAATAATTTTAACTTTACAAATTCGTTTTCCTACAGTCTGTCCTTTATAAACAAAGAAAGGAATATAAATGTAGTAAAACAAAGCAAAAATTACTCCTATAATCCCCGCAATAAATCCATAAGGTTGTTGAATTTTTAATAAATTTTGTTTTAACATTGTTCCATACAATTTTTGTGAAACCACAGCAATTGGAAAAGCAGCACAAAGTGCTCCTAAATACCAATCAATAAAATAACTAAGCACTCTTCTTGTTAGAGGTGCATTTTTATATATATTTCTTTTTGTCATCTTCATTAGCTCCTAAGCAATAATTTCTTTCATAAATTCTTCATAATTATTTACTTCTAATAATTGTTCAAATTTCTTTGAATTAGCGACAATACTTGATAACCAATCAAAAAATATTTTTAATAAATGATTATCTGTTTCTCTAATTCCCAATAAAATAATAAATTTCACATCAAATTCTCCCCATTTCACACTTCTATCTAAAATCAATACAGAAATACATGATTTTTTGGTAGATACTTCTATAGAATGCGGAACAGCAAAACCATACATAAATGAGGTTGCTGAGACTGCTTCTCTTTTAAAAACATCTTCTTTGTATGCTTTTGTAGCTAAATCACTATCTATCAATTCATCACATAAATAATTTAAAATTTCTGTTGTATCATGAAATGTTTGATGAACATGAAATAAATTTTCTTTAATAAGTTTTTTTAACATCTTCACCACATCATTGTGATAAAGCTTATTATCTAATTCATTAAGAAGCTGAAATACTTTACTTTCATCTTCGTTATTTACAAATAAAGTTATTTGAAGAGTTGGTATGTCAAGTTGATGTTTTAAGGGAACTGTTGTTAAAATGAAATCTGGTTGACATTGTTCAACCTGCAATTCTTCAAAAAAATGAAATATCTCAAGAATTTCCATTCTCTCCCCAAATCTATTTTTTAATTTTTCTACACAAGGAATAGATAACATTTGATTATGAGGAATGATGACTATTCCCCGATGGCGATATATGCTTTGGCTTCTTTCATAAGCTGCTCCCAAATGCAAAGCAAGAAATGCCAGCTCGTTTTCGTTAATAGTGTATCCTGTGCATTCAGTAATAACCTCACCAGAATGTACTGCCATTTCAAAAACCAAAGGGTATTTTCTTTTAATTTCCTTTAAATAAAGATTTGTAACTTTAACATTATTCACCTGTCTTTCCAATAAAGACTGTAAATGTGTAATTAATCCAAGTTTTAAATCATAATCATTTGAAAGATCTATACCAAAATATTCCTTTATTTTATCTATAATTGTATAAAAAATATATTTCAAATTTTCACTTTCTTTTTTATTTCGATTATAGAATTTTCCACTTTTTCCCAATAAAAGATACGAAAATAAAACCACTTCATCTTCAATAACGGGTATATGTATCACTTGCGAAACTTTTGAAAAAAAATCTTTTGCCACCTTATATTCTAAACTATCCTTAAGTTTTTCATTATAAGTTTTATCTTCAATATAGTTATGATTAATAATTCTTTCTATTGAAACACCTGCATGTATCATAATCATAGGAAAACTCACATCTCTAATATAGTAATCATTCATTTCACAAACTTCTTCTAATATATCTTTAACTTCTAATAAATCAAAATTTTCCCATAAATCAGCGATAGAATTTAAATTCATAAAATTCCCTTTAGTTTCTTCTGTCAGCAAATCTTTATAAAGTTTTCTTTTATCTGCTTCATCTCCTACTAGATAAATTGTATTTTTATTACGAATAATTTTTAAACTTGAATAACTACTAATCATTCTTCTGATTTTCTTTAAATCATTATCTATTGAATATCCACTAATAAAAACTCGATCTTGCAATTGAATTAAATTAATTTCACTTTCTTTAAACAATAATTCCTGTATTAGCCAAACACATCTTTCATGTGATGTTTGTGGAATAATTTCCTTGGGTTCAATATCTTGTTTTGATAAAAGTGTTTGATCAATATGATAACCTTTCCTTTTATCAGCACTAATTAACAAACAATCATAAAATTGATTAATATGCTCTATATCATTACGAATCGTACGATCTGTAACATTTAGAATATGCGCCATCTCTTTCCCAGTAATCCATTTTTTATCATTCAAAAGATCAATTACATGCATTTGTCGGTCATTTAACATGTCTTTTTCCCTCCATTTATTATCATTATAACAGTAAATTCTTTTGCATAACATTAATTGTGTTTCCTAATTGTTAGGAAATAAAAAAACAAGGTTTCCCTTGTTAATCCTTAAAATAATAACCAACCCCAACTTCTGTTACAATAAAATGAGGGTGATTCGTATCTTTTTCTATTTTTCTTCTTAAAGTTGCCATAAATACTCTTAAAGCATTTTGATTCGAATGATCTTGATAACCCCATATTTCTTTTTGAATATAATTATGTGTTAATACCTTTCCTCGATGTTCTATCAAAAGTTTCAACAGATTAAATTCAATTGGTGTTAAATGAATTTCTTGTTCATCAATCAATACCTTCCGTGAAATAAAATCTACATACAAATAATCCTTTTGATAGATTTTCATTTCTTCCCCATCTTTTTTGGATAATCTTTTTGCTACTCTAATCCTTGCAAGAAGTTCTCCCATATAAAATGGTTTAACTACATAATCATTCGCCCCTAAATCAAGTGCTTTTATTTTTTCTTGTTCTTCTAAACGTGCCGAAACAACGATAATAGGCTTTGCGGATATCTTTCTAATTTCTTCAATAATTTCCAAACCATCCATATCTGGAAGTCCCAAATCCAAAATAACAATATCTGGTTGATGACTATAAAACAAACTCAATGCTTCATGTCCTTGACTCGTCATCAAAATACGATATCCTTCTTGTTCAAAAGACATTTGTAGAAAATGAGAAATATAGGGATCATCTTCTACAATCATGATTAAATCATTCATTAAACATTCAACTCCTCATTAGGAATAGTAAAAACAAAACAAGCTCCTTGTTCATCATTCTTTGCTTCAATCTCTCCACCATGAGCTTGAATGATAGCTTTACAAATAGCCAGTCCTAATCCTATTCCTTTTTGACTATCATTTGAAATATTAGCATCTGTCACAAATTCATCAAAAATATGTTCTAATATATTTTTAGAAATACCAATTCCTGTGTCTTTGATACTAAACTCTATAGCATCTTTTATCTTTTTTACTTGTATAGTGATTTGATCCTTTTCTTTTGTATATTTTAAAGCATTACTTAAAATATTAATAAGTACTTGTACCATAAGTTTTCCATCAACATTGACTAATAATAAATCATCTGGTACTTCTACTTTAACATTCCTTTTTTCAAGTTCTGGTAAATGGTGGATAGCTTCATAAATCAAATCATCAACAACCTCCAAGTTTTTATGTAAAACTAAATTACCGCTTTCTATTTTAGACATATTCAAAATATTTTCAACAATTTGTGTCAACCAATGAGCTTGATTATGAATATCTTTTGCTAGTGAATAAATATCCTCACGACTTAGATTTTCTTGATCCATCATCAATTGACTTGCCCCTACAATTCCTGTAAGTGGTGTCCTTAAATCATGAGAAATGCTTCTTAACATACTATTAAGCATATGTTCTCTTTCCATAGCTACTTTTATTTTTTCTTGTTCTAAATAAGTCAGTTCTCTTTCTAAAGCATTACCTAATTGGTTCGCTGCTGCTTTGATAATAATCATTTGATCTTCATTTAAGTCTTGTTGACTTAAAATTTCAATACTTCCTAAAACTCGATTAATTCCTATAATAGGAATTATTTTTTTACTTTCTTCTTTTATTTCCAAGGAAATGTTTACTTCTATTTGAACACTTTCTTCAATATATTGTGTTCCTTTAGCTAAAATATGTTCTATTCCTGAAACATTTAATAATCTTTCTGATAAAATATAAAGCTGTTTTGAAATACTTTCATTCTTTTTTGAAATAATAATTTGTTTTTGAAAACGATCTGTCAAACTACATGCAATAATAGAGGTCATCAAAAAGAATATAATAAGCATAAAATCATTAGGATCACTAATATGAAAATCATAATTAGGATTAATATATAAAAAGTTAAAACATAAAACACTAACGATAGAAGCTAATAAAACATAAAAATAACCTTTCGTAAAAGTCGCTATCAATAAAACACCAACAATAAAAACCATTAAAATATTTTCTTTACCAATACTCATTGAATTTAATGTTTGAGAACAAAATAATTCAGTAGAAATAATAACTATAAAATAAATAAAATAACGAATTTTTTCTTTCATATTACCACCAAAAGATATCATGACATACACTTTAAGATCATATCAACATCTTTTTTCTTACCAATAACTAAAAGATGATCTTCTGCGTTAAAGACATAATCAACAGATGGCAGAAAATCCGTTTTATATTCTTTTTTTATACCTATAATATAAACATGAAAAGCAGCACGAACATTCGTTTGTTTAATCGTTTTTCCAAGCCATTGTCTAAGTGCTGGAATTTCATAAATAGAATACTCATTATCCAATTCAACATAATCATATAAGTTATCATTACTTACACGAACAGCAAGTTTTTCTGCACTATCACGATTTGGATAAATCACTTCATCCGCTCCATTTTTTAATAAAAATTTGGCATGAATATCTCTCGTTGCTTGTGAAATAACATACTTTGCACCCAATTCTTTTAAAAGACTTGTTATTTCTAAACTACTTTGAAAGTTTGTTCCAATACATACAAAACAAATATCAAAATTAGCAACACCAAAACTTCTTAAAACATCTTCATTCGTACAATCCCCAATCTTAATGTTAGAAATTAATTTTGTGAGATCTTCTAAACGTGACTCATCTTTATCAACGATCATCACTTCATTACCAAGTGAAATCATATTATTTGTAAGATGGTGTCCAAAACGACCCATTCCTATAATTAAAACTGTTTTCATAACTCCTCCTATCCAATAGCAATTTTCTCTACTGGATTTTTACAATTTGATATTCTTTTTTTCTTTGTAAGAGACAGCGCTAAAGTTAAGCTTCCTACTCTTCCACAATACATTAATAAAATAATAACTATTTTAGAAACAACTGAAAGTTGCCGTGTAATTCCTGTTGATATCCCTACTGTACCTAATGCTGAAAAAACTTCAAAAAAAACATCTTGCATAGGTAATGTAGGCTGATTATCAAAAATAACCATTGAACTTACAAAAATAAATATAAAATTAATTAGAAATACAGATGCTGCTTTTTTTATTGTTTTACTATCAAAGCGTCGGTTAAAAGCATTTGCTTCACTCTTATTTGTCATTGTTGCATAAACAAAAATCAACAAGACACTGAAAGTCGTGGTTTTAATACCACCTGCTGTTGATCCTGGACTTCCCCCAACAAACATCAAAAGCATCATCAATAAACTGGTTGCCGGTCTTAAATTGGAAACATCGATCGTATTAAATCCTGCTGTACGACAAGTAACTGATTGAAACAATGAAGCAAGAATCGCTTCTTCTTGATTTAAAGAAGCCAATGAATGATGACATTCAAAAACATAAAAAAGAAAAGCGCCTCCTAAAATAAAAAGAAATGATGAAACAAGAACGATTTTTGTTTGTAATAAATAATTTCTAAACTTAAATTTCTTTTCATAGAGATCTTGCCAAACAATAAAACCAAGACCACCAATGATAATTAAAACCATAATTGTTATATTCACAATGAAATTGGAAGCATAAGGAACAAGAGAACCATAAGGTTCAAGAGTTCCTAACACATCAAATCCTGCATTACAAAATGCAGAGACGGCATGAAATATTCCTAAATAAATACCTCTAGAAATTCCAAATTTTTCACTAAAAACAACACTTAAAATGATAGCACCTATTCCTTCAAAAAGAAAAGTCCCTTTAATAATATGTTTAACCAGTTTTACCCCACCAGAAAGCTTTAAAGAATTCACACTTTCTTCAATCAAACCTCTTTGTCTTAAACTAATTTTTTTCTTCAGATATGTTGCTAGAAAAACACCAATCGTGATAAAACCCAAGCCCCCAATTTGAATCAAAATCAAAATAACAATCTGACCAAAGAGTGTCCAATGCGTCGCTGTATCATACACAACCAGTCCAGTTACACAGGTTGCACTCGTCGCTGTAAACAAAGCATCTAAAAAATCAGTTTGTTCACTTGCCCATGGCATTAAAAGTAAACACGTTCCAATCAAAATAACAAGAGCAAAGCCTAATGCTATAATTTCAACATTTGTTCTTCTTTTGATCATATAATTTTTTTATAACCCTTTCTATATCTTCCTTTTTTTGAAAGATATCAATATTATCACTGTAAAGTTCTATATAGTTTTGTTCACCACATAAAGCATAGACATGGGTATTAAACATATCTCTTTGAATTCGATAATTCATCAATAAATTGTAATAATCATCCTGACAACAAAGAATCACATATTGATAACTTTGTTCAAATTGATAAATATCTTGTTTGCTCATACATTTAATTTTTTTATTTTCATATTTTTTAATATCTTTATATTGATCTTCATAAATAACCAATACATCTGGATGTTCTATAGTATCTAATACATCATCTACTTTTATCATTTGTCGATAAATAATAACTAAAATACCAATCAAAACAACCACTAACATATAATCTATCATAGTAATCCCCTTTTTACTTTTATTATAAAATTAGAGGCATTAAGATAGTGTTAAGATACATCCTTTAACCATTAATAAAACATAAATAAAAAGGATCAAGATAATTCTTGACCCTACCAATAATCTCTTTGTTGGTCTGTGACTTCTAGTGTTTTTGTATTTACTAAATAAAAATCAACAAGACTTAGTGTACTCGTTTTTTTTATATACTTTTCTAAAACAATTTCATAATCTTCATCATTATTTTTATATTTATTAAAAACAAGAGATAATGTATATTCATCATTTGTACTTACAACTGCATAAGGATAACCTTTCGCATTCAATTGGTAATCAAAGCATGGACTTTCTAATTTATTTTGTGCTATTAAAAGATCATAAACCTTTTCAAAATAAACTCTTTCTGGATCATCTTCATTTGTTGTCGTTTGATTTTCATTAGTTATATTATTCGTAGTCATACTTTCTTCTTGATTTGTTTGTTCTGTTTGATTTTGTGACACTTTGCTTGTATCTTCATCGTCTGTTTGAGATTTAAACTGTTCTAAAGGATTTGAAGCTAAACGTAATATTAAATCTCTTTCATTAGAAAGATCATAAAGTCTTATAGCATTTTGTTTTTCTAAAATATAAATAAAGTAATAATTATTATTATATTTAAAGTAAAGCATATGATTATTAATTCTCTTTAATTTTAAAACTTCAGAAGAATAATTCTTTTTAAAATAAACTTCATTATTTTCAAAAGATAAGCTATATTCTGTTGAAATATAAGTTCCCATATATGTTTGATTATTTATTTTTAAAAGTAATTGATCATTTTGATCTTCTTTTTCTAAAGAAATTACTTCTATTTTTTGATTTTCTAAAATATAAAGAATACTTTGATAATTACCAACTTTTGCCTTATTAGAGACATTCTTTATTTGTCTTTCTAACTTTCCATACCCCTTTTTATAACGACTATATAGTGTAAGTTTTTGATCTTGTCGTGTATAAACCCTACCATTATCTAAACGATGAATATCATTACCTCCAATAAATGGTAAGGCAATGTAGAATACAATCAATAATAAACTCACATAAAGACCAATTCCTTTTTTAAACTTCTTTGCCACGAAAAAGATAAGCGCTACTCCTAATAGAATACTTGTTATTTGAATAACAGGTATAAGAATCGTTGAAAAAGAAACCATTTCAACATGATTTACATAACTATAAATACTACCTAATACAAGATTTCCTAAACTTAATGAAAAAAACATAACAAGAATTGCCATACAAAAAATAAAGAGTTTTGTTTTTTTAACATTTATAGGTTTTGTATTCTTCGCAAATTGATTTAAATAATCATAGAGTTTTTCATCTTTTTCTATCACAATAGAATAATCAATAAAATTCAAAGTTATGGTTTCTTTTGAAACAACATAATTTTGTAAATCTTTCATTTCAATGAATGTATTGTTGTAGAAAAAACGATTTTCTTCATCAATATAAACAAGATCATATCCTAATAACTTTTTCTTTTTCCTAAAATTTAAATTTATAACGGCCATAGCAGCCACAAAAAGAATAATCCAGGCATAATCGAAATCATATAAAATACTTTCCAAAGCAAAAGCTAATAGTAAAACATATAAAGATAAAGTAGCTAATTGTTTATACATTTGTTGTTTGATTATATTCTGATATTCAAATTCTTTAATATGTAATTCCATAGGTATCACCTCTTTTATTTTAAGTTATTGATGTTTATCTAAAAAAGCAATGATTGTTTGATAAACGTCTTCATTATAAAAAATACTTCTTCCATGATCTGCGTCATGAACTCTACCAAAGGTTACTTCATAATGATATTCTTTTAATTTTTCATAAAGCTCGATACTTTGGGTAATTGGTACAACATGATCTTTATCACCATGAAGAATAAGAAAAGGCGCTAAATTCATCTTTTCTTTTACATAAGTCATAGGTGATGCTTCTATCAAAAGTTCTTTATCGAGTGAACCTAAAAAATCAATCACATTTCTTTCTTCTTTCCAATCATATTTACTATACCAATCATTAAAAGTCATAAAATTTGTAACACCGTATAAATCAATAATGCCTTTGAATTCATATTTCTTTTGTAAAGCTATTAATAAAGCAATATGCCCTCCTGATGAATCTCCACTTAAAAAGACTCTACTTAAATCAATAGGATAATCTTGATAATTTTCCTTTAAATAGTCAATAGCTTGAATAACATCATTGACTTGTGTTGGATATTTATAATTTGGTGCTCCATGATATTGTACAATCGCATAGGCGTATCCTGATTTGACAATTGGCATAAAATCAAAAATGTGATCATTCATGTCTTGTTGATACCATCCTGAACCTTGAACATGAATAATCAAAGGATATTTTCTTTGTTCATCTAAAATCGTATTTGGAAAAAGAAAACGAATAAGACAATGATCTTGATAATAGACATCATGCATACGACATCTTAAATTTTCTTTATTTCCTTTTAATTCTAAAGCACCTTCGATATCTTTAGTATATCTAGGAAATGTTTCATACGAATAATCTTTTACTTTCATAAAAATCCTCCTTTAAATACTTTTTACAATTTTTTCAACCAATTCTTTGGATACAACATCATAATCATTTTCATGAGGAACAGGTGCATAAGCATAAGAAACTTCATGTCTGTGTGTTGTTGAATCATTTACCCAATCTTTACAAGAACTATGAACTTGATAAATTCCTGTATACGCCATCATTTCTTTAGCGTTACTTGCATTCATGCCACTTCCTGCAAGTATTTCAATTTGACTTCCATATTTTTCTTGTAAATCTTTAATTAAATCTTTTCCATCCATTGCTTTAGGTTTTAACCCACTTGTTAGAATACGATCCACCCCTAATTCAATTAATAATTCTATCGAAGCATAAGGATCTTCAACACAATCAAAAGCACGATGAAAAACCACTTCTCCTTGATAACTTTTAATAATTTCAATCATTTCTTTGGTTTGTTTAATACAAATAGAACCATCTTTATTTAAACAACCAAAAGCAATTCCATCGGCTCCATTTTCTAATAAAGATTTTGCATCTTCTTTCATCACTTCAAATTCAATCTCGTTATAACAAAATCCTGCACCTCTTGGTCTTACCATTGTAATTACTTTTAAATTTGTATTCTTTTTTGTAAGTTTTAAAGATGCTAGAGATGGTGTTAAACCACCTAAATGTAGAGCACTATTAAGTTCAATGCGTTTTGCCCCACCATGATAAGCATTTAAAGCATCTTCATAACTTCCACAACATATTTCTATAATTCTTTCCATAATTAACCTCATTTTTTAAATAGTATTTTTTCTTTTGTATAAGGATGAATAAAACTTATTTGTACACTTTCTAAATAAAAGTTTCCTTCCTTTGATCCATAAAGAACATCACCCGTTAAAGGATGATGGAGAGAAGCCATATGCACCCTTATTTGATGAGTTCTTCCTGTCACCAATTCGCATTCAACTAACGTTTGGTTTTCACGTTGTTCTAAAATATGATAATACGTTTTAGCGTATTGTCCTTTTTCATCAATGATTCTTTTTATGGAGTCTTCGCTTTTTAATAAAGGTTGTTCTACATAACCATCTTCTTTTAAATGACCATCCACTAAACAATGATAAATTCTTTGGACTTGTTTAATATCTTTTGAAAGCAAAGCATGAGCTTGTGAGCTTTTCGCAACAAGCATATAACCAGATGTATCTTTATCTAAACGGTTGACAAGATGGATTTGGCTTTGAATTCCTTTTTGTTTGTAATAATACATAAGTGCATGGCATAAAGTATGACTTTGATATCTTTTAGTAGGTATGCACGGCATTCCTTTTTCTTTATCGATAATTAAATAATAAGCATCCTCATAAATGATTTTTAAGGGGATGTTTTCTGGTTGAATCGATGACTCTTCTTGAGGAAAGATGATTTCTAATTGATCTCCTTTTTGAAGAAAGTAGCGTACCGTTTGACTTTTTCCATTAACAAGAAAATCACCCTTATTTTTAATCCTTTTAACCATTGCTTTACTAATTGGTAATTCTTGCAAATAATCTCTTAATAAAATATTCTTTTCTACTTCTATGATCATGAATTAATAAAAGCTCTTCTTACTCTTTTAATAAAAGACATTTCTTTATATTCAATAAAATTAACATAACGTTTTCCAATCGTCACTTCAATACTTTCTACATCATCCATTTGTAGATGAATATGATCAATTCCAATTAAAGCATGTTTAAATTGATTTCCTTCAAGTTTAATCGTTTGACTCTCATCTAAAATCAAACTTGAACCTAAAGAACGATAAGCATTATGATGAATCCCTGCCACTTCTGTCATTTGCATCAAAGGAATACCTGGATAAATAATTGCTCCCCCTAAAGATTTATTATAAGCTGTTGAACCTGAAGGCGTTGAAACACATAAACCATTCCCTCTAAAGACTTCAAATAAAACGTCATTAATATAAACATGAATGACTTGTGCTTGTAGTCCTTGATCAAGTCTTAACTCATTTAAAGCATAATACGTTTCACTTTGGTTCTTTTTATTCACTTTTATTTCTAAAAGATAGCGTTTCATTGTCGTAAATTCTCTTGAGGTTACATCTTTAATAAATTGATCTACTTGGTCTACTTGATAATCTGTATAAAACCCTAATGTCCCCGTATGTATTCCTACAAAACAACAATCTTTATTTAAATAATGATGAACGGCTTCTAAAATCGTTCCATCACCACCTATAGAAATCACTAAATCAGGATTTTGATCATCATACATAAAAAAATCTTTTAAGCCTTCTTTAATTTTTAAAGCTGTTTCTTTAGAAAGAGCATCATTTCTTATCATTAATGCGTATTTCATCTTTCAACCCTCCATATAAGTGTATTATAATATATCCAGAACATTAAGCAAAGAGGCAACGTTATGGAACATATTGAAATTGAATTTAAAATGTTATTGAATGAAAAATTATTTCATCAAATACTTAAAGATTATAAGGAACAAATTACAGATTCTTACCAACAAACAAATTATTATCTTTTTCATCCTGAATTAGAAAAAAGAAAATATTCTTTAAGAATCAGAGAGAAAAAGGGAAGTTATGAACTTACTTTAAAAAGACCCGCCAAAGAAGGTTTAAAAGAACTTAATCTTGATATCAATCAAGAAATCAAAGAAATGATTTTTAATCATCAGGATATTTCAAATGAAATCTTTGATTTATTAAAAGAAGAAAAGATTTATATCAAAGACTTACAATGTGGAGATTATTTAACGACAATTCGTCATGATATTTTATTACTCGATGGTATGCTTTCTTTAGATGAAAACGAATATAATCATCATCATGATTATGAAATAGAATTTGAAGTCAATGATTCAAAAAAAGGACTTGAAACTTTCAAAGAAATCATCAAACCTTATCATCTTCAATACACATCAAATTGTCCAAGTAAAATAAAACGCCTATTACAAACAAAGAACCAATGATTTAATAATCACTGGTTCTTTTTAAAAAAGCATTCATAATTAATAAAATAATTCCTACAAAGAAATAAGCTGAACCACAAATATACATATATTTAATGGATGGTAATTGAATATCCATTGTTGAAGAAATCATTGTTGTTAAACCTAAGACAATTGTAAAAGCTATTAAGAAAGTTAAAATTCCTGATAATAAATATGTTACAGATAAACATTTAGTAATAAGTTTATCTTGACAAGATATTAGAATTAAATAAATTGTTGAAATAATCATTAGGACAATACTGATCATTGTATTTGGTTTATTTTTTAATTCATAAGCTTTTTTTGCCAGCTTTAATTTTTCATTACTGTTTATCGTATCTTGAATCTTATTAACCACTTGTTGATGAGCACTACTTAAATCAATTTGATTTATCGCTTGATCATAAAGCGATGAATAAATAACTTTAGGAACAGTAGGTTGAATAAGATCATAAACATCTTCTTTTTTATTTTTCAAAACTTCTTTTAATAAAGAATCATCATATGTATTTTCACCTAGCATCGCATCATTGATGGCTGTATCTACATATTCACTAATGAGTTTTTGAGTTGTAGGATCTTGTTGAATAGAAGTAACAACTTCTCTTGCTTTATCTTCATCAACATTTAATGTTTTAAAAGCATCTTTACATGAATCAACTAAAGCATCAGTTACAGTAGAAGATTCAACCACATTTGTAAGAATGTCATTTATCATTAAATGACTTAAAAATAATGAAATTGCAAGATAAAAACAAGAAAACATTAATGTAAGTGTTGCGATTAGTTTTAATATCTTTTTCATAATTTCTCCTAAAAAAGAATCAATTAAATTGATCCTTTTTCTCTATCTTTTTCATATTCTTTTTTAAAGTTTAAACAATCTTTATTACTGAATTGTGGACAATGATCTAAATCTTGACATTCTGCAAGTTTTCTTAATTCTTTTGGAATAAAGACACGAATTTCTTCAGCATTATAACCTACTTGAAATCTTCTTTCATCAATCATAATAGGTCTTTTTAAAACAGAAGGATTTTCTTGTATGAATTTAATAAGATCATTGATTTTCATTGAATCAATATCAATATCATTTTCTTTAATAATTTTACTTCTTTTAGAAATAATATCATCTGTTCCATTTTCACTACGTTCTAGTAATTCACGGAGCTCAGATTCTTTTAATAAAGTTGAAAAGATATTTTTTTCAACATAAGGTATTTTATTTTCATTAAGCCAAGACTTTACTTTTCTACAAGAAGCACAACTTGGAGCAGTATAAATACGAATCATATTCTATTCCTCCTTTGTTCACATTATACATCAATTTTATTTTTTGTATATTCTTTTTTGAAATCCCCTTGATTTTTAAATAGAACATTTCTATAATGTTTTTAAAGACTTTGAAGGAATATAAGTATTTTATATAAATTGTTTAGAAAGCTTGTGGGTGATGCAAACAAGTCTTTTATATAAAAGAAATTGGGATTCTGGAGTTGTAAAAGGCATGAGTCTTTTACCGTTCATTGCGTTAAAATAAAGTGCGTATAAAATTTATACGAATAAAGGTGGTACCGCGTTCAAACGTCCTTTTTTAGGACGTTTTTATTTTTAAGGAGGAATATTTATGAAAAGAATGCTAAGTGGAATTAAACCAACAGGAAGAGTAACTTTAGGAAATTATATTGGCGCTATTAAACCTTTTGTTTCTTATCAAGATGAATATGAAATGATCGTGTTTGTCGCTAACTTACACTCAATGACCATTTATCAAGAACCTAAAGATTTAAGAAAAAATACGAAAGATCTTATTTCTTTATATCTTGCAGCTGGGCTTGATCCAAAGAAAGTTACATTATTTTTACAATCTGATGTTTTAGAACACGCTCAACTTGGTTGGTATTTAGGGTGTATGGTTTCTATGGGAGAACTTTCTCGTATGACTCAATACAAAGATAAAGCAAGTAAACTTAAAAAGGATGAATCTATTGGAGCAGGGATTTTCAATTATCCTTCTTTAATGAATGCTGATATTTTATTATATGATCCTGATTATGTACCTGTTGGTGAAGATCAAAAACAACATTGTGAACTTGCCAGAGATATCGCAGAGAGATTTAATAATCGTTATAGTGAAACATTTAAATTACCTGAACCTCTTGTTCCAAAAGTTGGTGGACGTATTATGGATTTACAAAATCCTACAAAGAAAATGTCTAAATCAGATGAAACAGGTAAAGGATGTATTTATATTTTAGATGATATTAATGTTTCTAAAAAGAAAATCATGTCAGCTGTCACAGATAGTGATAATCGTATTTATTATGATGTTAAAAATAAGCCAGGTATTTCTAACTTACTTACTATTTATTCTATTTTAAGTGGTGAAAGTATTGATTCATTAGTTGATCGTTATCAAGGTAAAGGTTATGGTGAATTAAAAAAAGATCTTGCTGAAGTAGTTGGTCAAGAATTACAAAAGATTCATGATAAATATAATGAAATCAATCAAGGAAATTATATTGATGAAATCTTAACTGAAGGAGCTAATAAAGCACGTTATATGGCAAGAAAGAAACTTGCGAAAGTAGAAAGAAAAATAGGAATTACAATTAAGAAATAAGCATTGCTTATTTCTTTTTGTATTCCTTTTTAGTAAGTTCATGGAAAAGCACTTCATGAATAAAGCTAAAGCCTTTTTCTATCTTATTTTTTAAATGATTATATTTTTGAATACTTTGTTCATCTTGAATATTCAGTTGATAACAAAGTTTTAAAAAGGCTTCATAATCTTCGATATAAAGTTCATCTATTTTTTGTTCAATATATTGTTTCTTTAAGCGTTCGTTTCTGGTTAATCCATATTCTTTCATTTCACCTTCATCATACATTTGATAAGGAATATCTTTTAAAGCTAAAGACATTATTTTTTTATTCATTTTATCCCGATCACAAAAATCAAAAACACTGCGATAGCATACTTTACCATTGATATCTGTTTCAATAGCTAAAGCATAATTACCATCTCCAATGGCAAAAACTTTTTGACATAAAGAAGGTTCAAAAATATGGAGACATCCATAGATAAAATCATGGAGTGTTTGTTTGTCTACTTTATAACAAGATAGGGTTGAGATAATTTCAATATCATCTCCATGAGCCCATTCATAGGGTTCTAATAATTCTTCATCTTCTTTGACCCAATTAACAATCATAGAAATTCCTCCTTTTTTAATATATGCTATTTCTTAAAAAACATGTTTTTGTATATTTTTATGATATTTTCATATATAATGTGTGACGAGGTGAAAATATGAATTTAATTAAGGATATTATTGTCTATGCTATTCTAGGAGCTATTCAAGGTTTTAGTGAACCTATTCCTATTTCTAGTAGTGGACATTTAGTTTTATTTCAAAGTATTTTTGAAAAGTTAGGTTTAATGGTTCCACAAATGAATGATGTAACTTTTGAAGTAATCGTCAATACAGGATCACTACTTGCCATTATGTTTTATTATCGTCAAGATATCATTCGTTTAATCAAAGCATTTTTTGGATATATTGCTAAACCGCAAGAAAGAGATGAATTATTACCAGATTTTAGATTTTGTATGTTATTAATTGTGGCAACAATTCCTGCTGCAATTGGTGGTGTGTTCTTAAATGATTATATTGAACATGCTTTCTCTAATCCAAAATTAGTAGGATGTTGTTTACTTTTAACTTCATGTTTTTTAATGCTTATTCACAAATTTGGTTATAAAGGAAGAAGAACTGCAAAAAACATGAATTTGTGGGATGCTTTAAGAATGGGATTTTTCCAATTATTAGCTTTACTTCCTGGAGTTTCTCGTAGTGGTTCAACACTTACTGGAGGAATGCTTGGTGGGCTTGATCAAAAAGCTGCAAGAGATTTTTCATTCTTTATGTTCATGCCTGTAAGTTTTGGGGCTATCATTTTAAAATTAAAAGATTTCTTAACAAGTTCAACAGTTGCTGCTTTATGGCTTCCTTATTTAATTAGTTTTATTGTCAGTGCCATTGTCACATACTTAGCACTTAACTTATTATTTAGTATTTTAAATAAAAAGAAATTAAATTACTTCTCATATTACTGTTTTGCAGTTGGTATTATCGCAATTTTATTCTTATAATATAAAAAAAAGATTTATAGACAAAATCATGTTTATAAATCTTTTTCTTTTTTTATTTTTTAGCAATAACTTCTACTTCGATTAAAGCCCCTTTAGGAAGTTTAGCAACTTCTACAGCAGATCTTGCAGGATAAGGTTCTACAAAGTATTCAGCATAAATACCATTAACTGTTGTAAAATCATCCATATTATCTAAAAAGACAGTTGTTTTAACAACATTAGAAAATGATAAACCTTGACTTTCTAGTAACCCTTTTACATTTTTTAAAGCTTGATGAGCTTGTGCTTCGATTCCTTCTGGCATTTCACCTGTACTTGGTACTAGAGGAATTTGTCCTGAGAAAAAATACATATCCCCTACTTGTATTCCTTGACTATATGGACCAATAGCTCCTGGAGCTTGATCTGTTTTCACTACATTTTTCATTTTTTAATCCTCCTTGCCATATAATTATAACAAACTCTTCATATATTAAAATGCTAAAGTTGTATTTTTTTAGATAAAAAGTATAATTAATTAAAAGGATGTGTTGTTATGAAATATGGTCTTGTTTTATCTGGTGGAGGTTCTAAAGGAGCTTATGAATCAGGTTGTATGAAGGCATTACAAGAATTAGGATATCATTTTGATATTGTCACAGGAACTTCTATTGGAGCTTTAAATGGTTTACTTATTGCCCAAGAAGATTATCAAAAACTCTATGAATTATGGGATACTTTATCTTTAGAAAAGGTTTTGAAACATCCCATTCAATTTGATTTTTCAATTGAAAATCTTATGAATAATTCTTCAAATATTGGTCCTTTTTTAAAGTCATACCTTGATAAAAAAGGTGCTGATATTGAACCCCTTGTTCAATTAATTAAAGGACTTTACAATGGAAAAAAAGCAAAAAATTCACCAATTAAATACGGTTTATGCACTGTTGCTTTTCCTTCAATGAAACCATTAGAGATTACCGTCGATGAAATGAGTGAAGAAAATATAGTAGAATATGCAATTGCTTCTGCTTCATGTTTTCCCGCTTTTCCAATTCACTACATTAATAAACAAGGATATATTGATGGCGGTTACTATGATAATTTACCAATCTCTCTTGCTTTAAAAATGGGGGCACAAAAAATTATTGCTATTGAGCTTAATCAAGAGCCAACGCATCAATATCTTTTACATCGTCAAAATATTACTTTTATTCGTCCCTCAAAACATTTAGGTGGCTTTCTCGATTTTAATCGTGAACTCTTAGATCAAAGAGTACGTCTTGGTTATCTTGATACTTTAAAAACATTTAAACAGCTTAAAGGATATCGATTTGCTTTTTATAATGAAGAAATTCCTCAAGAAATTGCTTTATCTTTTCATAATCAAATTTTAAATTATGAAGATCATTACAACCATCATTTACTCACCATCAATGATGAAACACCTTTACTTGATTTATTAAAAGAAAAAACATATTTAGACTCTCTACAATTAGATGATTATTTTATTTTAGGTCTAGAACTCTATTTAGAAGAACATAATTATGATGATTTAAAAGTTTATCATTTTAATGAACTTATCCAAGAAATCAAAAATGATTTAACGCCTGATTTAAGAGAAATTGAGCGTTTGGATTTTAAAAATATTGCACAATCATTCAAAGAACTTACAAATCATCAAATCTTTAAAAATTATCTATCTTATTTTATTTCAAAAAAAGAAGAACACCTTAATTATGAAAATCTTTTCTTAAAAGAATTCGTTCTTGCCATGTTTATCTCATGTATTCTAAGCTATGATCCTTCATAGCTTTTTTTGACATCACTTTCTTTTTTCTATACACTAATAATTATAGAAAGTTGGGATTTTATGAAAAATATACTTAAACTTATTTTATGTGTTCTTGTTTGTTATGTCACTATTGGACTTGGTTGGATTACAAAAGATGTCATTATTCATGAAAATGTTAAAAATGGGATTGCGGTATTAGGTTACCATGGCGTAGTAAGTGACAAAGAAAAAAAAGAAAACTATGCGTCTAACCCTTATTTTATGTCTGTCAGCCAATTTGAAAAACAAATGAAATATTTAGCTGAAAATAACTATCAATGTTTATCCATGAAGGAAGTAGAAGACTATTATCATGGTAAAAAAGAGATTTCTAAAAAAGCTGTTTGTTTAACTTTTGATGATGGTTATAAAAACTTTAATACCGTTGTTAAACCAATTATAAAAAAATATAAACTACAAGCTACAAACTTTGTCATTGGTTACAAAACCAAAACCAACAATCCTCTTTACTTACAAAAAGAAGATTTAAAAAAAGATCAGTATGTCGAATATTACAGTCATTCTTATAATATACACCATATTGGACATCTTCCTTATAAAAAGAAAATTGAAACAATGACAATTGATGAAATAAAAAAAGACTTTGAAAAAAATAAAGGTCTTGTGTCAATAGATTATTTTGCTTTTCCTTATGGTGTGAGTTGTCAAAATGCACAAGATTACCTCAAATCAAGTTCTGTCAAACTCGCTTTTAGTTATAATCAAAATAGGCACATGACACGTCACGATAAACAATATTTACTTCCCCGTTACCTCATGTTTTCTAATATGCCTTTCTTCCTATTTAAATGGTGGGTAGAATAAAAGAGAAGAATACAAAATCCTTCTCTTTTTGTCTATTTAATTAATAATTTTTAAAACATCTTCTTCATTTGTTACATTAAATATATTTAA
>OGZR01000122.1_pt1 | contig 51163 bp, 37 predicted proteins | sample 1576851 | NCBI WGS metagenome assembly OGZR01 (sample SAMEA3541492, study PRJEB24748) | human gut metagenome | biome: human gut; feature: human-associated habitat; material: faeces | place: China | collected 2012
CGCAGCCGCCGAAGCGGTGCTTAAGCCGTAAGGCGGGAATTGTGCGGTGTTGCCTTAGATAAAATGCCATTAAACAACCAAAAGCAGCGGCAAGCCAAAGCTGCCGCCGCTGCAAAATTATAATTGCGCCGCTGGCAAATATTATGCCTGCCGCCCGGTTGGAACATATTGCAACACGTTTTCGGAAACATGGGTGTTGAAAAACTGGATCAGCGGTCCCAGGCAGAACGCACAGATCAGGGTGCCCAGCCCCAGCAGCCCGCCCAGCAAAAAAGCCAGTAATGCGCACAGCGTATCCGTAAAAAGGCGGCAGCAGAAATAGGGGAGTGGCGTGTGGTCCCGCAGGTCCAGCGCCAGGTAATCATACGGGGCAACCCCCAAATCGGAGGTCTGGTGCAGCGAAATGCCAAGTGAGGTGCACACCACAGCCGCAGCCACCCACGGCAGCTGTGCGGGCAGGGTAGCGGCCTGTGCAAAATGCGCAGTGAGGAAATCATAGAAAAACGTGATGATAAACCCACAGCAAACGGCATTTGCAACGGTGCCAAAGCCGACATATCTGCGGCCCCAAATCATCTGCATCGTGAAAAATACCGCGTTATAAATCAGGTTTTGTACGCCAAGGGGCAGCCCGGCAAGCTCCGCAGAGCGGATGTTGAGCGCGTTGAAAGGGTCGTTGCCCAGATGGGCAAACTTGAAAAGGGCAACACCAAGGCTGATGATCACAATGCCCACCAGCATACCGGCCACGCGCCGGAAGGTGACATGCTGTTCCATAACCATACTCCAGTTGTGCTGCCCGGCCGGACAAAAGTTGAGCTCATGAATAAATATGCGTACAACTTATTACAACAAAAGTGTAACATGTCCACGCTGAAAGGTCAATATAGAAATCTATGGCTGGTTATCCATTCTTCTTTACCTGCTTTTGGGCCAAAAACCACCTGCTTTTTGTGGGAAAAATTTCAAAACTGCTTGTATATTGTGGCCGTTTCGTTTATACTAATATGTATGTCTGAAAACTGTATGCTCTGTGCATACAAGCGGACACAAGAGGGAAACGTACCTGGACCTGCCCTGTGCGCGTGCAGCACCATGGCAGCCCACGATCTAGGGGGAAATGATTATGGCAAATTATTTTGAAATGTCCAAAGACCAGCTCCGTGCAGAAAAGGCTGCGCTGGAACAATCCTATGCCGAGTTCAAGGCCAAGGGCCTTAAGCTCAACATGGCCCGCGGTAAACCAGGCCCTCATCAGATGGACCTGGCCATGGATCTGCTGAAAATGAGTGACTATACCACCGAGGATGGCTATGATGCCCGCAATTATGGCAACTTGGAAGGTTTGGAAGAAGCCCGCGCCCTGTTTGCCGATGTGATGGGCGTTAAGTCCAGCGAGGTTTTTGTGGGCGGCAACTCCAGCCTGCAGCTGATGTACAACCTTATCAGCATAGGTCATACCTTTGGCTTCCCGGAATCCCCCTGCCCGTGGTCCCAGGTGGAGCACCGCAAGTTCCTCTGCCCGGCCCCCGGCTATGACCGCCATTTCAAAATCACCGAGGAGTTTGGCTTTGAGCTGATCACGATCCCCATGACACCGGACGGCCCCGATATGGATATGGTGGAAAAGCTGGTTGCCGAAGACGACACCATCAAGGGCATCTGGTGCGTACCGCAGTACTCCAACCCCGATGGCTATGTCTACAGCGATGAAACCATCCGCCGCTTTGCATCCATGAAGACCGCTGCCCCGGATTTCAAGATTTTCTGGGACGAAGCTTACATTGTCCACCACCTGACCGATGAAATCATCGAGACCCCGGTGCTGCTGAATGAAAGCAAGCAGTATGGCACCGAGGACCGCGTTTTCATGTTCACCTCTACCAGCAAGATCACCTTCCCCGGCGCTGGTGTTTCTGCCCTGGCATGCAGTGAAAAATCTTTGGCTTATATCTGCAAGCGCTTCTCTGTCATGATCATCAGCTATGACAAGATGAACCAGCTGCGCCATGTCCGCTTCCTGAAGAACAAGGACGGCGTGCTGCAGCATATGGCCAAGCATCGCCGCCGCCTGGTGCCCTGCTTTGACGCAGTTAAAACCACCTTTGCCCATGAGCTGACCCCCTGCGGCGATATCGCCCACTGGACCAATCCCAAAGGCGGATACTTCATCAGCCTGTATGTCATGCCCGGCTGTGCCAAGCGTGTAGCCCAGCTCTGCAAGGACTGCGGCCTGACCCTGACCGGCGCCGGCGCAGCGTTCCCTTATGGCATTGACCCGCAGGATTCCCACCTGCGCATTGCCCCCACTTACCCCAGCCTGTCTGAGGTAGAAACCGCATCCATGCTGCTCACCGTCTGCGTGCGCCTGGCTGTGGTCGAAAAGCTGCTGGCAGAATAAAATAAGCAGCCATCCTACATAGTTAAAACAGGTACGCCCGGTTTTCCCGGCCGGGTGCGCCTGCAAAAAGGGAAAAAGCCGCCTGCTTTCCGGCAGGCGGCTGCTTCCCTGCATGGCGGTGTGCGGCAACGCGCATACGCCGGTAATAAAACCCCGCCCGTGCCGGTGCGCGGGCAATGTTTGGAGGTACATATGAATAAGAGAGGGAAGTCGTGGCATCTGATTGTCACGGCGCTGCTGATCGTCGTGTTCTCGTTTACCGCCCTGTTCGGCGTGAGCTACACATACGGCGATACCAAGAACGTCTACATCAAGGGCGCGGAGGATATCCGCTTCGGTATCGATATCCGCGGCGGCGTGGACGTGACGTTCATGCCGGCTGACGGTGTGGAAGCCACCGATGACCAGATGACCGCGGCCAAAACCGTCATCGAAGACCGTCTGGTCGGCCTTGGCATTACCGACTATGAGGATTATGTGGACTATAACAAGGACCGCATCATCGTCCGTTTCCCCTGGAAAACCGGCGAAACCGACTTTAATCCCCAGACCGCCATTGACGAGATCGGCACCACCGCCGAGATGGTGTTCCGCAAGGGCTCTACTGCCGACGGCGAAGAGATCCTGAGCGGTGACGATGTGACGTCCGCAACCGCAGGCTACAACCAGGAGAACGGTTATGTTGTTCAGCTGCAGTTCAGCGCTGACGGTGCCAAAAAGTTTGCTGAGGCCACCACCGAGCTGGCAGCCCAGTCCAATGGCACCATCTCCATCTGGCTGGACGGCGAGAACATCTCCACCGCTACCGTCAAGACTGCCATCACGGATGGCAACGCTGTGATCGAAGGTTCTTTCACCCAGGACCAGGTCACCGCGCTGGCAAACCAGATTAACTCCGGTTCTCTGCCTTTTGCCCTCTCGGCCGAAAGCTTCTCCACCATCAGCCCCACCCTGGGCGCTAAGAGCCTGGATGTGATGGTGCTGGCCGGCATCATTGCCTTTGCCTTTGTGGCTCTGCTCATGATCGTGCGTTACCGTCTGCCCGGTACCATTGCGGTCATCTCTCTGTTTGGCCAGGTTGTCGCCACGCTGGCATTTGTTTCCGGTTACTTCACCGTGTTCAATGGCTCCACGCTGACCCTGCCCGGTATCGCCGGTATCATCCTTGGTATCGGTATGGGCGTTGACGCCAACGTTATCACCGCTGAGCGCATCAAAGAAGAGCTTGGCAACGGCAAAACGCTGGATGGCGCTATCGCCAGCGGCTTCAAGATGGGCCTGACCCCCATCATTGACGGCAACGTGACCATCGTCATCGTTGCAGCCCTGCTGATGGGTGCTTTTGGCCCCACCGATGGCTTCTGGGGCAAGGTGTTCAACCCCATCTTCTTCATGTTTGGTCCTTCCACGGCTGGCAGCATCTACTCTTTCGGCTTCACGCTGCTCACCAGTGTTCTGCTCAACTTTGTCTTTGGCGTGTTTGCAACCCGCATTATGATCCGTGGTGCATCCCGCTGCAAGGTATTCCGCAACCCCGTTCTGTATGGCGGTTCCAAGGATGGCAAAAAGACTTACAAGTGCCCCAACATCAACTTTGTCGGCAACCGCAAGAAGTTCTACACCTTCTCCGGCGTTCTGGTTGCCGTGGTGCTGGTGTTCAGCTTTGTCTTCGGCGTTACCATGGATATCGAGTTCAAGGGTGGCGCTATGGTTACCGTTGGCTACCAGGGCGATGTTGATCTGAACAATGTCAAGCAGACGGTAGCCGCCGAGCTGGGCCAGAGCAACCTGACCGTACAGACCGGCACTGATGTTTCCGGTGCACAGACCCTGACCATCAACCTGCCCGGCAGCGAGACCCTTTCCACCGAGCAGCTGGACAGCATGATCGAAACCCTGAACACCACCTACCCGGACAACCAGTTTGTCCAGCAGGAAGTCAGCAACGTCAACCCCACCATCGGCAACGAGTTCCTGGCCAAGAGCGTTGTGGCTGTTGTGGCTGCCTGCGTGCTGATTTTGGTGTACGTTGCCGTGCGTTTCCGCCGCATTGGCGGCTGGTCCGCCGGTGCCATGGCAATCGTTGCTTTGCTGCACGATATGTTTGTTGTGTACGGCGTCTTTGTTCTGCTGCGCATTCCCCTCAACGGCAACTTTATTGCAGCTATGCTTACCATTCTGGGCTACTCCATCAACGATACCGTTGTTATCTATGACCGTATCCGCGAGAACACCGGCCTTTACGGCAAAAAGATGTCCCTGCCGGAGCTGGTCAACCTGTCCATCAACCAGAGCTTTGGCCGTTCCATGATGACCAGTATCACCACCTGCATTGCACTGGCAATCGTCTGCGTGGTGTCCATCATCTTCAAGCTGGACAGCATCTTCACCTTTGCGGTGCCGCTGCTGTTTGGCATGGTCAGCGGTGTTTACAGCACCATGTGTATTGCAACCCAGCTGTGGGTCAGCTATAAGACCCGCAAGGCTGCCCCCGCCCCCAAGAAAGCGTAAACCAGGAGGAACTTTGCTATGCGTTGCCCGTACTGCGGTGCCGATGATTCCAAGGTAATTGATTCGCGCCCCACGGAGGACGGCGAAAAGATCCGCCGCCGCCGCGAGTGCCTTTCCTGCAAAAAACGCTTTACCACCTATGAGATCGTGGAAACTGTGCCCCTGATGGTTATCAAAAAAGACCGTTCGCGTGAAGTGTTCGACCGCCAGAAACTGCTCAACGGCATGCTGCGCGCCTGCGAAAAGCGCCCTGTCAGCTATGAGCAGCTGGATGCCGCCGTCAGCCGCATTGAACAGGTGCTGCTGAACTCTTACGACAGGGAAGTGACCTCCGTCTATATTGGGGACCTTGCCATGGAGCAGCTGAAAAAGATGGACGACGTTGCCTATGTGCGCTTTGCTTCCGTCTACCGCCAGTTCAGCGATGTCAACACCTTTATGGATGAGCTGAAAGACATGCTGGATTCCCGCGCCAAAAACGGCGGCATGCAGGGCTAAAATGTGCCCATAAAGCACTGCTCCAGCTGGTCGATCTGCGCCAGCACCCGTGCAGCTTCCACCGCAAGGTCGGCCTGGTTTTCCGGGTTGGCATACTGCGGCAAAACCGCCATGGTTTCGTTCATGCGATCCAGCGCGTTGCGGCGCACCAGCAGCCCCAGCTTTTTGCTGGCCTGCCTTGCACTGTGCGCGGCCTGCCGGAAAGCCTGCTGCGCCTGCGGGTACTGCTGCGTCAGTGTCTGCGCATAAGCGCTTTGCACCTGGGCGCGCAGGCTGCCCGCAGTGGCGCTTACATACTGTTTGCAGCCAAGCAGCACCGCCGCCAGCAGGACCAGAATGGCGATGGCATACCAGTTGCGCTTCATTCAAAAACCACCTGTACTTTCCGGTTTTTCAGACCGCCCGTTCTGGGCGGTCTTTTTTTGTATCACAACGCAGCTTTCCTTATTGCCAAGGTAAGCCAGTACCTCTGCCCGCCGCATCCCGCGCCTGGCAAGGTCGGTATCCAGCCAGGCTTCATTGCGCCCCAGCTGGGCCAGATTTTCGGGGTAAACTTCCTGGTCTACCAACAGCGGCAGCAGCGGGCTGTCGTCCGCCACTTTTTGCGCGGCGCTGATGCTCCCGCTGGGCTCCACCACACCCCATACTACCTGCCGCGGGTCAAAAATATCCTTGCCGCGCAGCGCTTCCATCAGATCGCCCGGCGTCATGCGCAGATGCCGCAGTGCATCCTGCCGGATCTGCCCATCCTGGATTACCGTCACCGGTCTCCCAAACAGCAGCGCCGCATAGCCGGGCAGGTAATAGGCGGCGGTTGAGTTCAATATTTCCAGCGCCGCTATCAATAAAATCGGCACCAGGCTGGAAAGCAGCGGCAGATCCGGCTCATCAATGCAGATGGAGGCAACATTGGAAATCATGAACGTTGTTACCAGCTCGGATGGCTGCAATTCCCCCAGCTGCCGCTTGCCCATCAGCCGCATGGCAAAAATAACCACAGCATAAATAATTACGGTATGCAAAACCGATGCAAGCATAAAAACACCTCCTGCGTTTATCCCTGCCGTTTTTGGGTCACACTGAACAGCAAGGGAAGGTGATTACATGACAACTGCGGATAACCAGCCGCTGGGGCAGGCCCTTGCTGAAAATCAGGCGTTTCTGCAAACTATGTTTGGCGGCTCATCGGATTTCTATACCAAAAGCTTTACGATTTGCGGCTGCCGCTGTTGCATCGCCATGTTTGCGGGGCTTTCCTCGCCGGAAAAACTCTGCATCATGGTGCTGCACGCACTGGGTCAAGGCGTGCCGGGCTGCAAGGCCGGGCCGCAGCTGGTGCAGTACCTGGCAGAGCAAAGCTGCCTACCCACAGAGCAAACCCCCATCACCACCCGTACCCAGCTGGTGGAAGCCCTCGCCGGCGGCATGGCCGTGCTGCTGGTGGAGGGCAGCGGCCAGGCGCTGGCGTTTTCCACCCAGGATATGCCGGGCCGCAGCGTGACCAACCCCAGCGGGGAAGGCAACATGCGCGGCCCGCAGGATGCCTTTACCGAGCACCTGCGCAATAACATTTCCCAGCTGCGCCGCCAGTTCCGCACCGGCAGCTTTACGGCGGAGATCTGCACCGCCAACACCCGTGCCAAAACCGAGTACGCCATTTGTTATGATACCGCCCTGGCCCCGGCGGATGTGGTGCAAACCCTCAAACAGCGGCTGGCCGGGGTACAAATCCCCGTCCTGCTGGACAGCACCTATTTTGCCTCGTTCCTCAAGCAGGACAAGCTCAACCTTTTCCCCGCGGCAGCCTATACCGAGCGCCCGGCCACCGCCTGTGCCCGCATCTGTGAGGGCAAAATCGTTATCCTTGTATCCGGCAGCCCGCTTGCCATGGTGGTGCCCAGCTTTTTTGCCGAGCACTTTGAATGCCTGGACGATTATTCTTCCGGCGCAGTGTTTGCCGGTCTCATCCGCCTGCTCAAATATCTGGCGTTTTTGCTGGCGGTGTTTGGGCCGGGGCTGTATGTCATGGCGGTCAGCTTTGCGCCGGAGCTGATCCCCGTGCATCTGCTGGCCAAACTGGCCCAGGGCGAAGCCTCCACGCCGCTACCGCCCATGCCGGAAATGCTGGCCGTGACCCTGCTGCTGGAAATTGTGCGTGAAGCCGGGCTGCGCGCCCCCAAATCCATCAGCCACACCGTCAGCCTTGTGGGGGCGCTCATCATCGGCGAAACCGCTGTCTCGGCGGGCATCATCAGCGTGCCGGTGCTCACCATGGCCGCGGCGGCTACCATCGCCACCCTGGCAGTCCCGGCGCTGTATGAACAGTCGATTCTGTTCCGCTTTGCGGTCATACTGCTGGCGGGACTGTTCGGTGTGCCGGGGCTGGCCTGCGGGGCGCTGCTGATTCTGGCCATGGCCTGCGGCAGCGACCCGTTCGGTTATGATTATCTTTACCCGCTCATGCCGCCGGGCAAGGCAGCCTTGCGGGATGGTTTTGTGCGGGCCATCTGGTCCCGCCTGGCACAAAAAGGGGAGGTGCTGCCGCGCCATGCAAAAGAGTAATGTGGATTTTTACCCCGTGCTGCTCCTCAGCATTCTGGCCGATACGCTGCTGCGGCTGCACACCGGTTATTGGGCGCGGGCAGGGCTGCTGGCTCTGCCCGCCAGCGCGGCGGTGCTGGCCGCTGTGCTTCTGTTAGTGTCGACCATCTGGCAGGGAAACGCCCTGCTGCAAAAAGTTCTCTGTGTTTTGCTGGCAATCAGTTCAGCATTGGAAATTCTGCGCCTGCACGCCCTGTTTGGCAGCGTGTACCCCGGTACACTGGGGCTGGCGGGCACCTGTTTTGTCGTGCTGGCACCGGTCATCTACCTCCGGCGGGAGCCCGCCCTGCGCCAAACGGCCAACGCCTTGTTGGTGTTCGGTGCCGCGTGTATGGCAATCATGGTACTCTCGGTCGCGCCGCGCCTGCGTGTACCCAACCTGCATGCGGCACCGCTGACAGGGCAGGACTGGCAAGCGGCGTTTGTTTCTCAGCTGGCGCTCCCGCCGGAATATCTGCTGTTTGCCCTTTGGCCTCCGCAGCCCGGCCAGCGCTGCCGCAAGGCAGTAACATTTGCCGCGTCAGCACTGGGCTTTGATGCCGCGGTCCACCTGCTGCTGGAGCTGTTTTTTGGCGCGGCCATGCCCACCCGCCAAACCCCGGTGCAGGGGGCTGCACAGTGCGGGGCGCTTTCAATTTTTAACCGGCTGGAATGGCTGCAAATTTTGCTGTGGTGCATGGTAGTCACGGTGCGGCTGGCACTGTACCTGTATGCCATGGTGGAACTGTGGGGTGGCCGCGCCGGGGCGGGTAGCGCTGCCGCCGGGCTGGACCGTTACCCGCTGTACTTTGGCGGAATGGCTCTGTTGTGTGCTGTGCTGCGCACCGTGCCGCTGGAACAGGCATTTTATTGGCGCAGTGCCGTCTGCTGGGGCTTCGCTGCGGTTGTGATGGTAACAGGAGGCTGCCAATGGCTGGTATCATGCATAAAACATCCCGCCTGATGGCGGCGGTGCTGCTGGGCTGCCTGTTGGCGGGCTGCGGCGGGCAGCTGCTTTCCCACAGGGAAATTGTGCGGGCGGTGTTTTTTACCGCGCAGGATGTCGGCTACACGGTCACGCTTTTGACCAGTGACCAGCAAAGCGAGGATTCCGCCGCCTGCAAAACCTTTACCGGCAGCGGCGCTACCTGTGCTGCCGCCTGGAATGCCGCCGCCCAAACCACGAACGGCCAGCCGTTTTACGGCCTGATGGACCTTGCCGTTCTGCCTGCCGGGTGCAGCTGGCCGCTGGCAGAAGAAATCGCTCAGCTGTTGCAAAGCACCGCCCGCCCCGCGCCGGAAATTGCCGTGTTTGTGCTGGATCCTGCCGTGCAGAGGCCCATCCAGGACCAAACGCCGACCTTGTACGAAAACTTGAAAGCTCTGGAAGAAAAGCAGCAGCTGCACTGCGGCCTGCAAACCCTGTTTGATAACGCCGAAACCGCCGCTGTGCCCGTCAGTGCGGGCGGGGAATACGCCATGCTGTTTTATGATACCGCTGCCAATACAGCCCGCCAGACGCAAAGCCCGTTGGCTGCCCAGCTGGCGGCTATTCTGTGCGGCCAGGCCCATCGGTTGGACTGCACGCTGCCGGATGACCTGCACCTTGCCGCCAAAGCCGCCGCCGATGTGCAGGTACTGGCCCCCGGCAGCGTGCGGGTAAACCTGACCCTGCGGGATGTGGAACTGAAAGACCTGACTCCCGCCGCCCGCCCGGATGCCGAACTGCAGGTGGCATTTGCCGCAGCCGCCAACCGGGAATTTGACGGTTTGATAACGGCACTGTACGGAATAAACGGCCCGGATGCCGACCCGCTCGACCTGTGTTTCTGGCTGCAAAACCGTTATGGCAGCACGCAGGGGGCGCTGCGGGCGGAGCTTACCCTGCACTGGCACCGCCCCGGCGAAGGCTGATCCCCACCAAAGCACGCCTTTATTTGCAGTGCCAGTGTGCCATTCAGCCGGGCAGTCTGCCAGCCAAGACCAAAAAACAGATAGAAAACAGCCCGGAGCACTAATAAATTACAACGAATAAACGACAAAAAACACTGTTCACAAAAATTTTATACTTCAAGGGGTTGATTTTTGGCAAAGGAACGCTATAATAGATTTAGCACTCAGAAGAAAAGAGTGCTAAACAAAATGTTTCAAAGAAACTTTAATTATAGGAGGATATTTCATCATGAAAATCAAACCTCTTGCTGATCGCGTTGTGATCAAACTCGTTGAAGAAGAAGAAACCTCCAAGGGCGGCCTGATCCTGACCGGTTCCGCCAAGGAAAAGCCGCAGGTTGCTGAAGTTATCGCAGTCGGCCCCGGCGGCAATGTCGATGGCAAAGACGTTGAGATGATCGTCAAGGTTGGCGATAAGGTTCTCACCAGCAAGTACTCCGGCACCGAAGTTAAGGTTGACGGCGAGGAATGCACCATTGTCCGCCAGAGCGATATCCTGGCAATTGTTGAGTAAACTTTAACTGTTCTTACTGATAAAAGGAGATGCTGATTTATGGCAAAACAGATTAAGCAGGGCGAAGACGCCCGCAAGGCTCTTTGCGCCGGCATTGACCAGCTGGCTGATACCGTTAAGATCACCCTGGGCCCCAAAGGCCGCAACGTTGTTCTGGGCAAGAAGTTCGGCAGCCCGGTCATCACCAACGATGGCGTTACCATCGCAAAGGAAATTGAGCTGAAAGACGCTTTCGAGAACATGGGTGCACAGCTCGTGCGTGAAGTTGCCACCAAGACCAATGATGCTGCCGGCGACGGCACCACCACCGCTACCGTTCTGGCACAGGCTCTTGTTACCGAGGGCATGAAGAACGTTACCGCCGGTGCAAACCCGATGGACATTAAGCGCGGCATCCAGAAGGCTGTCAACACCGCTGTTGAGGCCGTCAAGGCACACAGCCAGAAAGTCAACGGCAGCAAGGATATCGCCCGTGTCGGTACCGTTTCTGCCGGTGATGCACAGATCGGCCAGCTGATTGCTGACGCTATGGAAAAGGTTACTGCTGACGGCGTGATCACCATTGAGGAGAACAAGACCACTGCTGAAACCTACACCGAGGTAGTGGAAGGCATGCAGTTTGACCGTGGCTACGTTACCCCGTACATGGTCACCGATACCGAGAAGATGGAAACCGTTTACGAGGACTGCAGCGTGCTGATCACCGATAAAAAGATCAGCGTGTTCCAGGATATCGTTCCTCTGCTGGAGTCCGTGATCCAGTCCGGCCGCAAGCTGCTCATCATCGCTGAGGATGTTGAGGGCGATGCACTGTCCAACCTCATCATCAACCGTCTGCGCGGCGGCCTGAATGTGGTTGCTGTCAAGGCTCCCGGCTTTGGCGACCGCCGCAAGGAAATGCTGCAGGATATCGCCATCCTGACCGGCGGCACCGTCATCAGCAGCGACCTGGGCTATGAGCTCAAGGACGCTACCATCCAGCTGCTGGGCAGCGCCCGCCAGGTCAAGGTTGGCAAGGAGAACACCACCATCGTCGGTGGCGCTGGCGATAAGCAGGCCATTGCTGACCGCGTTGCCCAGATCCGTTCCCAGATCGCTTCCGCTACCTCTGACTTTGACCGTGAAAAGCTGCAGGAACGCCTGGCCAAGCTGGCTGGCGGCGTAGCTGTCATCAAGGTCGGCGCTGCTACCGAAGTTGAGATGAAGGATAAGAAGCTCCGCATCGAGGACGCCCTGAACGCAACCAAAGCTGCTGTTGAAGAGGGCATCGTTGCTGGCGGCGGCACCGCTACCATCAACGCTATCCCCGCTGTTGATAAGCTGGTCAGCGAGCTGGAAGGCGATGAGCGCACTGGCGCTAAGATCGTCCGCAAGGCTCTGGAAGCTCCTCTGCGCCAGATCGCCGCAAACGCTGGCCTGGAAGGCAGCGTTATCATCAACAACATTCTGCAGGCTGGCAAGCCCAACTACGGCTATGACGCCCAGAAGGAAGAATATGTTGACGATATGATCGAAGCCGGTATTGTTGACCCGACCAAGGTTACCCGCTCCGCTCTGGAGAATGCTTCCAGCGTTGCCGCTATGGTTCTGACCACCGAAAGCCTGGTCGCTGACCTGCCGGAGCCCCCGGCACCGGCGGCTCCCGCCGGCGGTGACATGGGCGGCATGTACTAATAACTGCCTGAAACCCGCATGAATGCTTGACTTTTGGAGCGGCCAGAAGCGGATTTACGCCAAACTTGCGCCACTTACGCCAGAAATCAAAGCGCACTATAGGGTAACAAAATCGGCACTCGCTGAAAAGCGGGTGCCGATTTTTGTGTCACGAAAAGCTGATGGATGCTGCACGCTACACACCGTCAGCTTTTTCGTTTACAGGGGAAAAAGTGGGTGGTATAATAAAAATAGAGTTTTGTAAGAGTGCCTTCATAGTCAAGACTATAAAAAATGCGGATAAGCATAAAGCCGGTGGATGATATGAAAATTCTGGATAACATCACCAATACCGTTCGAGATGATTTGCGGGTCGAGATCAAAAAAGACAGCAGGGTGTCCATTGCGGCAGCCTGCTTTTCGATGTATGCCTACAAAGAGCTGAAGAAGCAACTGGAAACCGTAGACGAATTTGAATTTATCTTTACATCCCCCACGTTTGTGAAGGAAAAGGCGGAAAAGCAGAAGCGGGAGTTCTACATTCCCCGCATTTCCCGTGAAACAAGCCTTTACGGTACAGAGTTTGAAATCAAACTGCGCAATGAGATGACCCAGAGAGCCATCGCAAAGGAATGCGCAGACTGGATCAGAAGGAAGGCTACGTTCAAATCGAACACCACCGGCGAAAATATGGCTGGCTTCATGACGGTGGATTCCGGTGCAGCACAGACCGCTTATATGCCGATTGGCGGCTTTACAACGGTCGATATTGGCTGTGAGCGTGGAAATAACAGCTACAACATGGTCAACTGCATGGAGGCTCCGTTCGCACAGCAGTACATGAAGCTGTTCGATTCTCTTTGGAACGATCGGGACAAAATGCAGGATGTCACCGATGTGGTTCTGGAAAATATCAGCACGGCTTATGCGGAAAATTCCCCGGAGTTCATCTATTTTATGACGCTGTATCATGTATTCAGCGAGTTTTTGGATGACATCTCAGAAGACGAACTGCCGAATGAGGCAACCGGCTTCAAGCAGAGCAAAATCTGGAGTCTGCTGTACGACTTCCAGAAGGATGCGGTGCTTGCCATCATCAATAAACTGGAAAAGTACAACTGCTGTATCCTTGCGGACAGTGTTGGCCTTGGTAAGACCTTTACCGCACTGGCTGTCGTAAAGTATTATGAGAATCGAAACAAGTCGGTTCTTGTGCTGTGCCCCAAAAAGCTGGCGGAAAACTGGAACACCTACAAGGACAACTATGTGAACAACCCGATTGCATCGGATCGGCTGAACTATGACGTCCTGTTCCACACAGACCTGTCCAGAAGCGGCGGAAAATCGAATGGCCTCGATCTGGATCGCCTGAACTGGGGCAACTATGATCTGGTCGTCATTGATGAATCCCACAACTTCCGCAACGGCATCGGTACGCACAGCAAGACGCAGGACAACCGTTACCAGCGTCTGATGGACAAGGTGATCCGTGCCGGAGTCAAGACCAAGGTGCTGATGCTTTCGGCAACGCCGGTCAACAACCGCTTTGTGGATTTGAAAAATCAGCTGGCCCTTGCCTATGAGGGAAGCTCCGAGTATCTGGATGAAAGGCTGAACACCTCAAAGAGCATTGAGGACATCTTCAAACAGGCGCAGAAAGCCTTTAACGCATGGAGCAAGCTGAAACCAGAAGAGAGAACCACGGATGCGCTGCTGCGGACACTGGACTTCGACTTCTTCGAGCTGCTGGACAGTGTGACCATCGCACGTTCCCGTAAGCACATCGAGAAGTACTATAACACAAACGCTATTGGAAAGTTCCCGGAGCGATTGAAGCCGATCTCTGTCCGTCCATGTCTGACAGACCTGAATAATGCCATCAACTACAACGAGATTTACGAGCAGCTGATACAGTTGAGCTTGTGCGTCTATATGCCCTCCAACTATATCTTTGCAAGTAAAATCCAGAAGTATCAAGAGCTAACGCACAATAAGGGCGAGAATCTGACCCAGAGAGGCCGTGAGCAGGGCATTTGCAGGTTGATGAGTATTAACCTGCTGAAACGGCTGGAAAGCTCTGTACACTCGTTCCAGCTGACCCTGACGCGCATCAAGAAGCTGATTGATGGTACGATTCAGTCTATTGACCAGTTTGAACGCTCCGGCCACGCCGATCTGGATATGTACGACATGGCTGGAGACGATTTTGACATGGACGATGAAAACACTGACTTTTTCACCGTCGGCAAGAAAGTCAAAATCGACCTTGCAGATATGGACTGGAAGAGTTGGCGCGATGAACTTCGGAAAGATGCGGAAATTCTGGAACTGCTGACCTTTATGGTGGCAGACATTACGCCGCAGCATGACACAAAGCTGCAAGAACTGTTCAAGCTGCTGTCTGAAAAAATTGAGCACCCGATCAATGCCGGCAACAGAAAAGTGCTGATTTTCTCTGCATTTTCGGATACGGCAGAGTACCTCTTTGACAATGTGAGTGCGTTTGTAAAGCAGAAATATGGGCTGAATACCGCTGTAATTACCGGCTCGATTGACGGACGTACCACGATCAAAGGCTTCAAGGCAACACTCAACAACGTGCTGACCTGCTTCTCTCCCATTTCCAAAGACCGGGATGTTCTGATGCCCGGTAGTGCCACGGAAATTGATGTGCTGATTGCGACAGATTGCATTTCTGAAGGTCAGAACTTGCAGGACTGCGATTATCTGATCAACTATGACATTCACTGGAACCCGGTGCGCATCATCCAGCGTTTTGGACGAATTGACCGTATCGGCAGCAGAAACCAGTACATCCAGCTTGTGAATTTCTGGCCTGATCTGACGCTGGACGATTACATCAACCTGAAATCCCGTGTGGAGACCCGCATGAAAATCACCGTTATGACCGCTACCGGCGATGATGACCTTATCAACCCCGAAGAAAAGGGTGATTTGGAGTATCGCAAGGCACAGCTGAAACGCTTGCAGGAAGAGGTCGTTGACATCGAGGATATGTCGGACGGCATCTCCATCATGGATCTGGGACTGAACGAGTTCCGGCTCGACCTGCTGGATTACATCAAGCACAACGGCGATCTGGACAAGAAGCCCCGTGGACTTCATGCGGTGGTTCCGGCTACGGATGAACTGCCGGAAGGCGTGATCTTCGTGCTGAAAAACATCAATAACAGCGTCAATGTGGACAATTGGAACCGCATCCATCCGTTCTACATGGTTTACATCGGCATGGATGGGCAGATCATCTGCGACTACCTGAACCCCAAAAAGATGTTGGACGATATCCGGCTGCTGTGCCGTGGAAAGACTGAGCCAATCAAAGAGGTGTATGAACGCTTCAATAGGGAAACAGACGATGGAAAGGACATGGCAGAAATGTCCGAATTGCTGAGTGAAGCCATTGACTCGATCATTGATGTCAAAGAAGAAAGCGACATCGACAGCCTGTTCTCTGCGGGCGGAACAACGGCATTGCTCAGTCAGGTGTCCGGACTGGATGACTTTGAGTTGATTTGTTTTCTTGTCGTGAAATGAACACATAGAGGTGAAAAACGTGCTGGACTTGCCTGTATCTACCGAGTTTAATAAACGCATCCCGAAGCAGAAGTTCTATGAGAACATCGCTGTCACCCCAGCTATGAAGAAAGCCTTTGTCGAACAGATCAGGATCATCTACTGGCGCAATAAGATTGCTGCCACCACCCTGAATCTGGCTGCTGGCGGGCAGGTGACGGAGATCGAGGTGTTCGAGGTGCGGCTGTCTGCCCCGGAGCTGGACGAGAGTGTGCTGCGTCAGATCGACCGGGAAATTCCGTATCACATCCTCTTTTTGCTGGAATACGAGAGCAAGTATCGTGCGGTCATCGGCTACAAGGAGGCTGCGGCGGGCAAGACAGCCTTTAAGGTTGACCGCTATTATTCTACAGACTGGCTGGACGAGGACGACCTGCCGGTGCATCTGGATGGACTTACGCTGGATGCCGTGTACGAGAATTTTGTCCGTCAGATCGCAGGTGATGTGCTTGGCACAGGAGAAAGTGCGTCCCTGAAAGACAGCGTGGAGCAGCAGAAGCAACGAGAGCAGCTGGAAAAGCAGATCGCAGCACTGGAAGCTAAAATCCGTAAGGAAAAGCAGCCGAAGAAGAAATTTGAGATGGTGCATGAACTGAAAAACTTAAAGCGGAAAAAAGAGATGGGAGAAAAAGCGTGTGGATTGCCTATATAAGTTTGTCTTAACGCTGAATGCAACCTCTTGGATGGTTGTTATTTACGGTATTAGCAAGCAATGGACTATTATGGGACTACCCTGTTGGGCAACAGGAATTTTTCTGTTGATAATACCGATTTTGCTTTCTTTGATTTCCTTGATTGTGGCAAGAGGACTAGGAAATGATTCATTAGGCGGATGCCGAGAGAGTAGCTTAGCGGACAATGAGTTTATACCAACATATTTAGGGTACTTCTTTGTTTCACTATCAGTGGCAGATAATATGACAATGGCGTTTATATATGCCATTGTGTTTGTGTTTACTTGGCTGTCTCAGACACAATATTTCAATCCATTGTACTTGCTGTTTGGGTACCATTACTATCACATTCTTACAGAACAGGGAACGAGTATTTTTGTGATAGCACATGGAGCGGTTATTCGAAATAGTAGGGATGTATCGTTCGATTCATTGAAAAGGATAAATGATACCACATATTTGGTGATGAAAGGAAAGAAAGTATGAATCATGTGTATGCAAAAATCAAGCATCGAGGAAAATCTAATAAATATAGAAAGGTGCTTTCTACAAACGAGAATATTTACCATCCTGCGGATGAACTGATTGAATCATCTTGTCCCTACACACCAGGTACAATGTTGGAAACAGGAGCTTGGTTCAAAATCTCGGAATTCTCAAAACAAAAATATTCTATCGAAATTACGCATGATGACTATGAAACGGTAGACTATGATTCTCTCCATGAATCAGAATACTTGCAAGTGGATTACTTGTTCGCAGAGATTGGAGGTAATCTGTTCTTTCAGAACATCAGCAAATCAAAGCTTGTAAAGAAAAAAGGAATTCTTGGAATTGGAGAAAAGTACCAGTATGAAAATGAAATAGAAGTTCTTTTTATAAATGAGTATCCTGATGCAATTTATATTCCGACAGAGGATGCCCTTTATTTTCAACGCCTTGAATCAGTATCCGGGATTTTTAAGGGAATGGAAGAATTATATAGAGAAGCTACAACTGCCGAGGTTGCTGAGTTTTTGAACAGTGAGTTTATTACATTGACTTATGATTTTAATGCGGATAAGGTAAAAACGTTGAATCGTAAGCGAATTGCATTGGCTAAAGATATACTTAATAAATTGCAACCATCGGAAAAAACGCAAATATTTTCCTATATTGAAGATTATTGCCCTGAACTTTCAGCAGAAGACCAAAAGTTCAGGATTGGTACAGATGATGACTTGAAAATGCTGCTATACGGTATTGATCAGCGGTTTTATACAACACCTGTTGGAAACGAACAAAGGGTTGCAAACTCTATGTATCCTTTGAAAAATCACGGAGGTTCTCATGGAAAACTTGAAAATGCACAGCCTTGACGGCGTACAGCGCAACATAGATTTAATTGGCAAGCTATTTCCCAACGCCATTACCGAGGTAAAACGCAACGGCAAAGTAGAACACGCCATTGATTTTGACGTTCTGCGGCAGGAGCTTTCCGATTCCATCGTGGAGGGTCGGGAAGAGCGTTACCAGTTTACATGGCCGGACAAGAAAAAGGCAATGCTGGCGGCAAATGCGCCCATCACGGCAACGTTGCGTCCGGTGGTGGCAGACAGCGTTGGCAAAGATGGCACACCCGGCGGTTTTGACAGTGAAAACCTCTACATCGAGGGAGATAATCTGGAAGTGCTGAAGCTCTTGCAGGAAACCTATCTGGGCAAGGTCAAGATGATCTACATTGATCCGCCGTACAACACCGGCAATGATTTTGTCTATGAGGACGATTTTGCCCAGAGTGCGGCGGACTATATGGATAATAGCGGTCAGTATGATGAAGAAGGCAACCGCCTTGTGACCAACACCGAGAGTAATGGCCGATTCCATACGGATTGGCTCAATATGATTTATCCTCGGCTGAAACTGGCAAAAAATTTGCTGACAGATGATGGTGTGATTTTTATTAGTATTGATGATAATGAGGCAGCCAATCTTGTAAAAATATGTGAAGGCATATTTGGCGAGAGCTGCTTTGTTGCCGACATTGCATGGCAAAGAACCTATGCACCTCGAAATGATTCGAAAGGTATTAGCAGCGAAAAGGAGCATTTAGTGGCATTCAGTCGTCAGCCTAATTGGAATCCTTATAAATTGCCGCGAACGGCTGAAATGAATGAAAAGTATAAGAGCCCCGATGGAGACCCTGTGCTGTGGCGTGCAGACAATCCCTGTGCACCTGGTGCGGCAACACATCAAGGAATGGTTTATGCCATTCAGAATCCTTTTACAGGGAAAATGCTATATCCTAGCAATGGAGCGCACTGGCGTTATCAGCAGAAAGATATGCTGAAAATCATGCAAGGTTGGGGTAATTATGAACTGCACGATTTGAATGATGATGCAGAACGCGCAGCTGTTTGCGGCGTGGCACCTAGTGATGTGCGTAAAGGTGTTAAAGGAATCGTTCTCCGTGATGATGTGTCAATTGCAAGTAAACATGCAAGAGAAGTATACAATAGAGGTAACTGGCCACTGTATTATTTTACTAGTGGGGGAAGTGGAGGTATTGCAAAGAAAACATACTTGAACGAAAAAAATGGTAAGGTGGTAACAAACCTTTGGCCATGTTCGGAGGTGGGGCATACTGATGAAGCAAAAAAGAATTACTATCGTTTTTTGATGGAAAAGCACCTTTTGACACGCCTAAGCCAACACGACTGATTGAACGTATAATTTATATTTCGACGCAAAAGAATGATTTGATTATGGATTTCTTTTCTGGTTCAGCAACTACTGCGCAAGCCGCTATGCAAATCAACGCAACGAAAGCTGGTAGCGAACGGAAATATATTCTCGTTCAATTGCCTGAAAAAAGCGCGACACAGCAGTACTCCGACCTCTGCGAAATCGGCAAGGAGCGTATCCGCCGTGCGGGCCGGAAAATCAAAGAGGATGCCGGTTTGACGGCTCCGACTGATTTAGACATCGGTTTCCGCTGCCTGCGTCTGGATGAAAGCAATATGAAGCCTGTGTACTACACACCGGAAGAAGTCAGCCAGCAGGATCTGTTCTCGCTGGTAGATAACGTCAAACCTGACCGTACTCCGGAAGATTTGCTGTTCCAGGTGATGCTGGATCTGGGTGTGCTGCTGTCCAGCCCCATTGAGGTGAAAGAGATTGCGGGCAAAAAGATGTTCAACGTGGCAGATGGCTTCCTGCTGGCGTGCTTTGACCATGATGTGACGGAAGAAACCGTCAAGGCGATTGCTCAGATAAAGCCCTACTATGCCGTGTTCCGTGACAGCTCCATGGCAAACGACAGTGTTGCAACGAACTTTGACCAGATTTTTGAAACCTATAGCCCGGATACAGTAAGAAAGGTTCTTTAAGAATGAAAGGCTTGTATGATCGAGACTTTACGGTTTTAGCCCCTGAAGAAGAACAAGAAAAAGAGCGAATTGATGCCGAAGAAAATGCCGCTAGAAAAACTCAGTTTGGCCGGAAAAATATGTTTCACTACTATCCGGAAGCTGTCCGGCGTTATTACGCCAGCCTTTTTCCGAATAACTTTATGGATTTCATGTTGCTAAGGGATGAGAAAGTACTCAATGCTCAGTGTGATGGCTTTGAAGCATTGCTTAGAGATAGGTCTATCTCAGAACTTGACATCAAGAGGTACATTCAAAACAATAAATACTATCACATCCCTGCATCTATTTTCAGCAACTATACCTTTGGTCATCACGAAGCTGTTTTGTTTAAGGAGTTTCCGCTGGGAACACAGTATGTAGTAGATTATCTTTTGGCAGGTCGGGCATCTGGTGGCTGGCAGTTTATCTTTGTTGAATTTGAAAATCCATACAATAATATCGTGGTAAAGGATGGCGATTGGGGTATGACTGTCAGAAAGGGACTGAAGCAGATTCGAGACTGGCAAGCCTTTATTGCGGCAAATTATGCGGTGCTGTATGAAGAATTCAAAAAATACACACCGAAGATTCTGACCGAAGAATTCTTTCGCTATGACCCTACACGGATGCACTATGCGGTAGTTGCAGGCCGCAGGCAAGATTTTGATGATCCTGCAATTCGTGTTTTGCAACGACAGCTGAAAAAAGAAAGCGACATAAAACTGCTACACTATGATAATCTGTTGGACGATTCCAGACGGCTGATTGGTATGTCTTCGTATTAAAAAGGTATTATGGTATGAATGAGAAAAAAAAGAATGAAATCATCCACAGCTCTGCGGCAGAATATTTGACCTTCGTGGCTTCTACCGGAGATAGTGATACCAGCTATGAAATGCGCTATGAGGATGAAAACATTTGGCTGACGCAAAAGATGATGGCAACCCTATATGATGTGTCAAAGCAAACGATCTCACAGCACATCAAGCGTATTTATGCGGATGGAGAACTCACGCCGGAGGCAACTGTCAAGAAATACTTGACAGTTCAAACCGAAGGGACCCGGCAGATCAGCCGCAAGCAGGATCATTACAATCTTCAAATGATTATTGCAGTCGGCTTTAAGGTGAACAATCAGCGTGCCGTGCAGTTCCGCAAATGGGCGGGCCAGATCGTAAAAGACCATACGATTCAGGGCTGGACAATGGATGTTGACCGTCTGAAAAAGGGCCACATGTTTACAGATGAATATTTCGAGCGGCAGTTACAGCAGATTCGGGAAATTCGTCTGTCGGAGCGCAAGTTTTACCAGAAAGTCACAGATTTGTACGCAACCGCGTTTGATTATGATAAAAACGCAAAAACGACGCGGCTTTTCTTCCAGACCGTACAGAACAAGATGCATTTTGCGGTGCATCGCCATACCGCAGCAGAGCTGATTTATGAGCGAGCAGATGCCACCAAAGAGCACATGGGTCTGACAACATGGGAAAATGCGCCGGATGGGAAAATCCTGAAAGTGGATGTGACGGTGGCCAAGAACTACCTGAGCAAAGAGGAAATGAACTATCTGGAGCGAATCGTGTCGCTCTATCTGGATTATGCCGAGCTGCAGGCCGAGCGCAAGATCCCCATGAGCATGGAGGACTGGGCAAAGCGGCTGGACGGTTTTCTGGAGTTCAACGGCAACGAGCTGCTGACAGGTCCCGGTAAAATCAGCGCAGAGCAGGCAAAACTTCATGCGGAAACCGAATACGAAAAGTATCGTGTCATTCAGGATCGCCTGTATGAGAGCGATTTTGACCGGTTCCTGATGCTGGAGCAGGAGGTAAACCACAAAGATGAAGTTTAGTTTTAAGATTCAGCAGTACCAGACGGATGCTGTGGATGCGGTGGCACGGGTCTTTCAGGGTCAGCCCTACAATGCAGGCGTGTCGTACCTGCGGGATATGGGAAACCTGTCTGCACAGCCGCAGCAGTTGAGCCTTGTTTCCAGTGGGGACGATGCAACACAGGTGGAGTTGCAGGATTTGATCAACGATTCCGGTTTTAAGAACGAAGCACTCCAACTGACCGATCAGGAGCTGCTTCAGAACATCCGCACATTGCAGGCAGAAGCAAACATTCATCAGTCGGAAAAGCTGGTTGCCCCGCTGGGAAGATGCTCTCTGGATATTGAGATGGAAACCGGCACAGGCAAGACCTATGTTTACATCAAGACCATGTTCGAGCTGAACAAGCGGTATGGTTGGAGCAAATTCATCGTTGTTGTTCCGAGCATTGCCATCCGTGAGGGTGTAAAGAAGTCTTTTGAGATCACTGCCGATCATTTCATGGAATGCTACGGCAAAAAAGCACGGTTCTTTATCTACAACAGCAGCAACCTGAATCAGTTGGATTCCTTTTCCAGCAATTCCGGCATCAACGTCATGATCATCAACACGCAGGCGTTTGCGGCATCTATGAACGAGGACAAGAACGTGGAAGGCCGCAAGGGTGATGCCGCTGCGAGAATTATTTACACCAAGCGGGACGAGTTCGGCTCCCGCCGCCCGATTGATGTGATTGCTGCCAACCGCCCGATCCTGATTCTGGACGAACCGCAGAAGATGGGCAAAGAGGACTCTGCCACGCAGAAAGCCCTGAAAAAGTTCAATCCACTTTTCACACTGAATTACTCTGCTACCCACGCCAAGCAGCACAATCTGATCTACGTTCTGGATGCGCTGGACGCTTACAATAAGCGACTGGTCAAGAAAATCGAAGTCAAAGGCTTTGAGGTCAAAAATCTGCGTGGTACGGACAAGTATCTGTATCTGGAAAGCATCATTATCTCCCCGAAGAATCCGCCACGGGCAAAAGTGGAGCTGGAGGTCAGCCACCAGAACGGCACGAAGCGAGAGTTCCATACGCTGGATGTGGGCGATAATCTCTATTACATCTCCGGGAAAATGGAGCAGTACAAGGGCTTCGTAGTGTCGGAAATCGACCCGATTACGGGTGTTGTGACCTTTACGAACGGCGATACCATCCGCAAAGGCGATGTCACCGGCGACGTTTCCGAAAACGATATGCGCCGGGTGCAGATCCATGAAACGATCATTTCGCACTTTGAAAAAGAGCAGGAACTGTTCAAACTGGGCATCAAGACGCTTTCGCTGTTCTTCATCGACGAAGTGGCAAAATACCGCCAGTACGATGAAGACGGAAACGAGCTGCTGGGCGAGTACGGCAAGATTTTTGAGCAGGAGTATCTTTCGGTTCTGAATGAGCATCGTACCCTGTTCGACCCTGCTTATACAGCCTATCTGGATTCAACCGATGTGCATGATGTCCACAAGGGCTATTTCAGCATTGACAAGAAAGGCCACAGCGTCAACAGTTCGGTCAAGCGTGGCTCAGATATGTCGGATGATATTTCAGCCTATGATCTGATCCTGAAAAACAAGGAACGTCTGCTGTCCTTTGAAGAGCCGACCCGGTTCATCTTCTCCCACTCTGCCCTGCGGGAAGGCTGGGATAACCCGAATGTGTTCCAGATTTGCACCCTGAAGCACAGCGACAGCACCACGCAGAAGCGGCAGGAAGTAGGCCGTGGACTGCGTCTGTGCGTGAATAAGGACGGAAACCGCATGGATGCGGAAGTGCTGGGAGATAAGGTGCAGGACATCAATGTGCTCACTGTTATTGCCAGCGAGCGCTACGCCGATTTTGTGGACGGGCTGCAAAAGCAGACCGAAGCTGTGCTGCATGACCGCCCACGCAAGGCAGACATCGACTACTTCGTTGGAAAGGCCATCAAGCTTGGTGGCAAAACGGTCAAGGTGGATGACCGTCAGGCACGGGCAATTTATCAGTATCTTGTCCGCAATAACTATGTGGATGAGCAGGATAACATCACGCAGGACTACCGGGACGATGTGCAGGCCGGAACACTGGCACCGGTGCCGGAAACGCTGAAGCCCATTGAAGAGGGCGTGCACACGCTTGTGCAGGCGATTTATGATGACAGTATGCTTAAATCCATGTTTGAGGATGGCAACAAGCCGAAAGTGCTGGAAAATCCGCTGAACGACCGGTTTGAAAAAGCCGAGTTCCAGAAGCTCTGGCAGACGATCAACCACAAATACGCCTATACGGTGGATTTTGATTCTGAGGAACTGATTCAGAAAGCAATCGTACACATCGACAGCGAGTTGTACGTCAGCCGGTTGCAATATACCGTCACCTATGCTGGTCAGAAAGATGTTCTGAGTGCCGATATGGTGCGGGAAGGCAGCAGCTTCAGCGATGCCAAGAGCAGAACAAAAAAATTAGAACATGACTACGCAGGTCAGGTTGCGTATGACCTGATCGGCAAAATTGCAGAGGGCACAATGCTGACCCGGCATACCGTTGCACGGATTTTGCAGGGCATCAAGCCGACAACCTTTGCGATGTACCAGAACAACCCAGAAGAATTTATCGCAAAGGTGATCCGGCTGGTCAAGGAGCAGAAAGCTACCATGATCGTGGAGCATATCACCTATGATACCATTGAGGGCAGCTACGACAGCAGCATCTTTACGGCAGAGAAACACGCTCTGACGATGGATAAGGCTTACAAGGCACAAAAGGCGATTCAGGATTACGTTTTCACCGATGGCACAGCGGAAAAGAGCGTGGAACGGAAGTTTGCGGAAAATCTGGATGGTGCAGAGGAAGTCTTTATCTATGCAAAACTGCCGAAAGGCTTCTATATTCCGACCCCGGTTGGACACTACTCCCCGGACTGGGCAATCGTGTTCCATGAGGGCAAGGTGAAGCACATCTATTTTGTAGCAGAAACCAAAGGCACGATGGAGAGCCTGAACCTACGCCCAATCGAGAAATCCAAGATCGACTGCGCCAAGAAGCTCTTTGCAAAATTGTCAGATGGACTTGTGACATACGACCATGTGGACAGCTATCAGGAGTTGATGAATAAGGTGCTGCAGTGACCAGTACAAAATGAATCATGAAGCGGCTGTTTGCGTAGATGCGGATGGCCGCTTCTGCATTTGACATCCTGATCGGGAGTGTGAGCGATAATATAGGGCTGCGATGAGTTTGAACGAATCAGCGATGCAATCGCACAGTCTGCATCCACAGGATGCAGTTCAAGGGTTTGGGTGTCCCCAACAAGTATTTTGCAACGCAAATGGTGTTTGTATAGACAGACACATTGCTTGCAGATGCAGACGATGTATATACGTCTGCCCTGCTTGCGGGCGCTATAAAGCCTCTCAATGTGCCTTCCAAATTTGAAAATCATTTTGCAATCAGGACCATCAGCTTTCAAGTTCAACTTGAAGCTGGCGGTTATTTTTTTGCTCAGGAAGTTTTCGAGTTTGCAATCGCAGCAAGCAGGGCGAGTTGGTACCAACTCGCGATTTTTGAATCTGATTTTACAAATCCGACTTCAAAAACGATTGTTGGGCTTCGCCAAAACCCGATATTCAGCACATAAACTGTGCCGACTGCATATCTTAACAGACGCTGAATAAGCAAATTTCTTGTAGAAAAAATCGTTTCCGAAAAATCGTCGTTGATTCATTCAATATTGCACAAAAACGGAACTATTACTTCCGGTTTTGAAGGCAAAAAGCGGAAGTATCACTTCCTAAAAAATCTTCTATGAATGTGTTATTCTAATTTCAGAGCCTTCATCGAACCTTGAAAACCACATGACCGTCTGCATGGAATACCCGGCGATGATCTCGCAAGAGCGAGCCGGAAAACGCCGCTGGAAAGGGGCAGGAACACCATGCAGAGAGAACGGCGTAAGAACAATGATATTCTATTTCATTTCAGAAAGGATGGTTTGCCTATGGCAAAACTGAGCCAACTTAAAATCGATCCGGAGTTCCAGAATCAAATCAACCCTCCGTCGTTTGAGGAAACCCACCAACTGGAAATGAACATCCTAAAAGAAGAACGTGTACTGAATCCGATCATCACGTGGAACGGCTATATTGTGGATGGACATACACGCTATCAAATTCTTCGGAAATATCCATTTATTCCATTTGAAGTCATCGAAAAAGAATTTTCCAGCCGTTATGAAGCACTCGTATGGATCTGTAAAAATCAGCTTGGGCGGCGAAACCTGACCCCAGAACAGAAAAAGTTCCTGATCGGAAAGCAGGCAGAAGCGGAAAAGCAAATCAAATCGTTTCACGGCAATCAGTATACTTTGACATCTGAAAGTGGTCTGGTTCAAAATGAACCAGACCGCACAAAACACGGTTCACGGTCGAAGGTCGCTGCGGAACATGGAACATCCGAAAGTTATGTTTACCGTGCAGAGCAATTTGTAAAAGGTGTGGAAGCAGCGGAGGAAGCAGTGCCCGGAGCGCAGGAAGAAATCCTGAGTGGAAAACTCCGGGCAACCGACCGTGAAATTTCCTCGATTGCAAAGGTTCCAAAGGAAAAGCGTCCCGAAGTTGTGGCAGAGCTGCGTAAGCCTAAAGCCGAACGGAACACCTGTGTTACGAATTCTTATGGTTCACCTTCAAAGGACAATGCGTTTATAACGACCTTCAAGCAAGACATTCAGGGTCGTAAGAAAGGACTCAACAAGGAAGAAAAACAGAATCTCAAGGATGCCGTCAAGAGCATCTATTCACCTCGCCGTTTGGCAGATGGCGAAGCCATGATGTGCGAGATTCAGGGAGCGCAGGAGGACTTTGTCCGGCGGTGGGAAATGTGTTTTCGTGAATACCCCGATATTCTTACCGAACCGAAGAACAATGAGAAGCTGCTGATTTTTATTGACCGTGCCAGCCGGTATCTTCAGGCTGTAAAAGACAGACTGAATGATGACAAAGAACAACACTCCTAACCCGACAGATGGTCGTATGAAAGATAAGAAGGTGAATGCCATTTCAGATTATTTGAAACCCAATATGCCGCTGCCCCAGTATCTGCCCTATGCCCGGTTTTTGTTAGATACTGATTTGAGCCACACGGCAAAGCTGCTCTACACGCTTCTGCTCGACCGTGCCACACTCTCACAGAAAAACAACTGGGTGGACAATCAGGGGCGTATTTATGTAATCTATCCGCTTTCCAATCTGGCAAAAGATTTGGACTGCTGTATCTCCAGCGTGACACGCTCTTTCACAGAACTTGAAAAAGCCAACCTTGTCGAACGAGTGCGCTACGGCTTTTCTAAACCCAGCCACATTCTACTCAAAGTTCCGCATACTGTGCAGAATTGCGCAGTCGCAGTATGCACCAGCGCACAAGCTGACTGTGCAGAAACGCACAGTATGATTGCGCAAAAATGCACACCTAACCAACGTAATAAGAACAACCTGAATGATAACCACCTGATAAAATCAAACAATGCTTGTCTATCGTTGGGAGAATACCGGAATGTCTTTCTGACGGAAAAGGAGTATAAGCGGCTCAAGGCTGACTTTGCAGGACTGGATGGCCTGATCGAGCAGTTGTCTGCTTATATCCAGTCCACGGGCAGGAAGTATGCCGACCATGCTGCAACGCTGCGTATCTGGGCGAAACGGCAGAATGCGGTGAAAAAGACATCACCGGGTATCCCGGACTACACTTTTGTGGAAGGAGAAAGCCTATAAAGACGATTGAAAAAATTCTGGAGCAGTCTATTTCCAGTATGCCCGAAAACGCAATGGATTATTATGGGGCAGATGGTTTGCTCTACTGCGGCAAGTGCCAAACGCCCAAAGAAGCCCTCTTTCCCAATGGTCTTGTCCTGATGGGAAAAGAACAAGCATCCGGTAGAATGTGCCTGTCACAAAGCCGAACGGGAGCGGCAGGAGGCAACTGTTAAGGAGCAGAAGCTCCTCGACCTTGTGCGGCGGCTGAAAGCAGATGGCTTTTCGGATTCTGCGATGCTGGATTGGACATTTGCAAACGACAATGGGCGCAGCCCACAGATGCACCATGCACACCGCTATGTGGAGCAGTGGCAGACCATGTGCGCAGAGAACATTGGATTGCTTCTCTGGGGCGGTGTCGGCACCGGTAAGAGTTTCCTTGCCGGGTGCATCGCAAACGCTCTGGTGGAGCAGGAAGTGCCTGTGCGTATGACAAACTTCGCCCGAATCCTGAACGAGTTGAACAACAGCTTTTCCGGTCGGAATGAAGTCGTAGACCGACTGTGCCGCTATCCGCTGCTCATCATTGACGATTTCGGTATGGAGCGTGGCACCGAGTACGCACTGGAACAGATCTACAACATTGTAGACAGTCGCTACCGGAGCCGGAAGCCCCTGATCGTCACGACCAATCTGACACTGGACGAGATACGGCACCCACAGGATACTGCTCACGCCCGAATCTATGACCGCCTGTTAGAAATGTGCGTTCCGATTTCCTGCATTGGGGTCAGCTTGCGCAGGGAAACCGCACAGGAGAAGCTGGAACGGCTGAAAGCATTGATTGGATGAATCGGAAAGAAAGCTTGAAAAACTTGCTGGCACACAGCACAGCTACAAGGAAAGGAAAATGCCTATGAAAAACGTCCCGATTTGGGAAAAGAGCAATTTGACGCTGGAAGAAGCCGCAGCTTATTCCGGCATTGGCATCAACAAGCTGCGTGAAATTACGAATGAAGATAAATGCAAATTCGTCCTTTGGGTGGGAAACAAGCGTCTGATCAAACGACGCCTGTTCGATTGCTTTGTCGAGCAAGCATATTCCATTTGAGAGGCTGCCAAAGGCTGCAAATATGAAACCGTCCTTTTCTCATTCGCTGTGGGTGGAAATCGCATGGTTGATGTGTTATACTGACACTGACCTTATAGATGCGCTTTTCACAGAAAGGAGCTTCTGAATGCCTGAAAAGCGCAAAGATAGCAAGGGCCGTGTTTTGAAGGATGGCGAAAGCCAGAGAGCAAATGGCACCTACGACTATCGTTATACCGATATCCACAAGAAACGGCGTTGTATTTACGCTAAATCCCTGACAGAGTTGCGGAAAAAAGAGGAAGAACTGTGGCGCGATCTGGCAGACGGCATCGACTACGCCGCCGGAGAGATGACGGTGGCTGATCTGGTTGACCGCTATATGAACCTGAAACGTGGGTTGAAGCCCAATTCACTTCGGTCGTACAACACAGCGGTCAAGCGGATTCATACGGACCCTTTCGGGCAAAAAGCCATCAAAACGGTAAAATTGTCCGATGCGAAAGGCTGGTTCGTGTTTCTGCATGACAGCGGTTTCAAGCAAAACACCATAGGAATCCTGCAAAGCGTTGTCAGACCGGCGTTTGAGATGGCGGTGGAGGATGACATCATCCGCAAGAATCCATTTAAGTTCAAGCTGTCGGATGTTGTGCCGAAGGACGCTTATGTGCGTGATGCACTGACCAGAGAGCAGCAGGAGAAATATCTGCAATTCGTTCAAGACTATGGCGGCAACTATTATGATGATATCGTCATTCTTATGGGAACCGGCTTGCGTGTGAGTGAGTTGTATGGCCTGACACGAGCAGATATCGACTTTGAACGGCACTGCATCCATGTGCGGCGGCAGCTTTGCCGGACGGCTGAAAAGCCCTACTTCGTCACGCCGCCGAAAACCAAAAGCGGCATCCGCAATGTTCCCATGACGGATACTGTTCGAGCAGCGCTGTTGCGTGTGGTAAAAGCCAGAGCGTCCACGAAAGTGGAAGCGCTGGTGGATGGTTGCAGCGGATTCCTCTTTCTGGACAAGTCCGGAATGCCGAAGGTGGCAATGCACTTGGAAAACTATATGCGTGGCGTGCAGGGAAAGTTTGAGAAGGCGTACAGCAAACCTGTTCCGCGCATTACACCTCATGTGCTGCGACACACTTTCTGCACCAATGTTCAGCAGGCCGGGCTGGATGTAAAAAGCCTGCAATACCTGATGGGGCACTCCAATGCCAGTGTGACGCTGGATGTCTACACGCACAGCAGCTTTGAATCGGTTGAAAAAGCATTTGAACAGATCACCGGCAACCTGTGATTTTCGACGTATGAAGCAGAATTGCTTACGCCAAAACTTACGCCAATCACCCGGTAAGTGGCGTAGATTTGCGTAGAAAAGCGTGGATCGTGCAAAAACTGGGAATCTGGAAAAAGCGGCTTGTGACTTTGATAATTCTACAAAAGTCTACGTTTCCGGATATGCGTGATCCGGCTTCAAAAACGTGGTTTGGAAGGGCGGCATGTACTAAGCCAAATGTCGAAATTTAACTGAGAATATTAAGAGGTAGGACTTAATATTTCAAGTTTAGCAAAATAGGAATGCCCGATACCTGTAAAAAGGTATCGGGCATTTTTTATGAGTCATGAGTAGGCGCGATAAACAAATATGACTATAAGTTTGTAGCATAACAAACAAAAACTTGGGACGGTATATTGACACGATTGTAAATGATGTGAAAATATAGTAATATAATAATATGGATGAAAATCATGTAAAGAAAAAGGATGCGGTATCAAGAAAGGAAGGTATATAAATGTCTTCTATGAATGAATGCTTCTCAAAACGTTTGGAAGAACTGATTGATGAATTTCCGGAACACAATCTGATTTTCTTTAAAGGGTTTGGAATCGAACAGATGCGGCAGTTGGTAACACATGCTAACGCAATTTTGAATGATGAAACTTTGCTACAAAATGAATATCTTGATATAAATGCTTTGGATGACAAATGGTTGGAATTAGCATCTTCCATTAAGTGTGCAAAGGAGCCGCTTGTTGGTTTTTACGAAGAACTTTTAGCAATAAGGCAACTATTACCTCGCATAAAAGTAGATAAAATTGTAATTGTGGAAAATAATTTACTTTCACCATGGGTTCCATGCTATTTCCCATATCATGATGCCGAGATGCTCTTTGACTATTGGCAGACTGAACATGAGGTATCGGACGAAAATCCTCTGTCACAACTTGTACAGCTGTATGGGGATGTAAAGTTATTAAAAAATCAAAAAGCGCTATTCTTACCACTAAAACTAGATGATGAAAGAATTGTAGAAATCCCTTTTTGGACGGGAAATATTATTGAACAAGAGGATATAGCCGACAATGCAGAATATATCGAGGTTGGAAGCAATCGCGACTGGGAGTACTGCCTAGATATTACACAAGGAAAGGTGCAAGCTGCTGTATTCCTTCAAAATTCTGAGACCCTTTCAGCAAGAACAAGGGCGACTATATACGCATCAAAATTGTTAGGCTTTGATGTGTCGATCGATGAACTTGATCTTTATCAAGAAAAAATTGAGTATAGTGATAGCCAATTTACGGGAATCCTTCAAAAATACTGGGGAAGTGCTGCGCACTTTCGACCACTGCTTTTTTATAAAGATCCTGATCGCTCACAGGAAACTGAGACTATAACACAAGGTCAAATTATCGCCGAAATTGTAGACCAGTGTGAGGCGGCACAAAATAAAGAAGCGTACAGTAATATATTTATAACCGCACCAACAGGATCAGGCAAGTCAATTTTGTTCCAGATACCAGCACTTTATCTTGCGGAGAAGTACAATTTGGTCACGATTGTAGTTTCTCCACTGATTGCGCTTATGAATGATCAAGTTGACCAGCTGCAGAGAGAACGAGGTATCTCCATTGCAGCCTGCATTAACTCAAGTATGAGCATAGAAGAACGTGGAGATGTAATAGAGCAGATACATATGGGGAAAAAATCGCTATTATATCTTGCACCAGAACTACTGCTGACAACACATTTACAGTCATTTTTGGGCGGACGGCAAGTGGGAATGGTCGTTATTGATGAAGCACATACTGTTACGAGTTGGGGACGGGATTTTCGGTCGGATTATTGGTTCCTTGGTGATTTTTTGAAACAGACTGCTCGTGACGGGTTAATGTTCCCAGTCTTGTGTTTAACTGCAACAGCAGTGTATTCAGGAGAAGATGATGTTGTAAATGACACGATTCATGAATTGGGACTTGGAAGAACAATTATTCATCTTGGAAATGTAAAGCGTAGTAACATATCATTTGATATTCAGCGCTATGATCCATCTGAAGTTGAAGGCGGAGTTGAAGATGTAAAACGCAATCTGACTTTGAAAAGAGTGCGAGAATACATTAACCGCGGAGAAAAAGTACTTACTTATTTTCCGTACCGGAGTCAAGTTGATCAAATATATAATTTAATTGGTGCTGCCGATCATGTAAAAATGAGAAGGTATCATGGACAAATTCCCACTGTTGAACGTAAGATGGTAGAGCATGACTATAAGACAGGAACTGCTATGGGATTGTTTTGTACGAAGGCTTTTGGCATGGGGATTGATGTTGGCGATATTAAACATGTTATTCATTTTGCACCAACAGGTACTTTGTCGGACTATGTGCAAGAAATAGGAAGAGCAGCGCGTAACACAGAAATTCAAGGAATTGCGCACATTGACTATTTTCCAAGTGATCTCCGATATGTTCGCTCGTTAAACGGAATATCAGAGATGCGACAGTATCAATTACGGGAAATGTTAAAGAAAATATGTGCCATTCAGAAAGCGAAAAAGCGCCGTAATTTGCTGATTTCAGCAGAAACATTTGAATATCTTTTTAAGGAAAAGGATGTTGAAAATCGTACAAAGTCAGGATTATTGCTCTTGTCAAAAGATTTGAGTAATAAATATGCCTTTCCTGTTTTGATTGTACGTCCAAAAGCGATGCTCTCTCAAAATTATGTCAACGTTCCAAAGGAAATAGAAGAGGAATTTTTGAAGTCGTATGGGCCTTATTGTAAGTTTCAGCAGGGAATAGCTGCAAGGACGGTTCAAAGTCGAAACCAAAGAGCATCCGATATAACAGTGTATAGTGCGGGAAAGACTTTTCTTGTAAATATGGCGCAAATCTGGGAAAATTGCTATCCTGATCGTTCATTTGGAATGTTTAAAAAAGAATTTTTTGAACATGAATTTTCCGATGGAGAAAAAACATATACGATTGCACCTCGTGTAAGAACTGAAATTCGTTATGCGGATGACTTTTCAACGGTTTCACAACGGGTGGAAATTGTAATCAACGCCATTACAAAGATATTTGAAAAATATAAAAATGGCGAAATAAAGCAATTTTCGCAAAAGCAATTTGAAACAGAGCTAATGAAAGTGCTCGGAGAAAAAGTAGTACCACATGACAAAATTAGTATGTTGCTTGATATCTTTACTGAAAGTGTAGATGAAAGAGCAGCATATAGTCAGAGCCGAAGTCGAATTCGTGTTTTACGTGCAAGAAAAGCTCCTGGAGCAGATGAAACAAGTTACTTTGTTAGCAACGCTTCGTATGCGCAACTTCCGAATTTCTTTATTCATCAAATAGAACAATGTGTGGTCAATGCACCAGATAGCACGTTCTTCCGCTTTTATCCGCTTACTCCGAATAAGCAGATTGAAATTATGCCTTTGCTACGATTTATGGAATTGCTTGGATTGGCAACTTATGAAATCCGTGGAGGGGAAAAGGCGGAAGTTTTTATTCGCATTAACGACCCAGAAAAAATTGAGCGACTGGCAACAAGCGGAAGATACACCAACGGGGTGTTGCAAAATATTCAAGAACATCATCGCAACAATGAGAATCTTTTGACAGCATTTTTTACAGCGAATATGAGCGATGAAGAAAGGTGGGAAGTAATCGAACAGTACTTCTTAGGAAATGGGGATTATGTCCGGCAGGTATTGCATATGAGCGATTAGCATTTGCAAAGGTTCAATATCAATTTTTTGATAACGAAGGATATTGCCTTTTCCCGCTTGATTCTGCACCGCAAAACTGGTATGCTTTTCAAGTATGCCATGTGTATTGTGCATGATGGCACGATGGAACGCGGAGGTACGGGAATGCCGGAGCAGAACAATAAGCTGAAACTTGTGCGCGCGGTGATGCTGTGCATTACATTGGCCATCATGGCGGCAATCTTTCTGTTTTCCGCCCAGCCGGGGGAGAGCTCCTCTGCCCTCAGCCAGCAGATAACGGAAAAAGTGGAATCCACCGCGGCTCACCGCCTGACCCCCAAGTGGTTCAGCAGCCAGAACGACAATGCCAACATTCGCAAGTGGGCACATGTTTATATTTACTGTGCTCTCGGTGTCAGCACCGCCGTCACCGTCCATCTGTTTGGTAGCGCAGGCAAAGCGGGCGGGGCCAAACAGCTTGTGCAAGAAGCACTGATCAGCGCTGTGACCTGTACCGCCTATGCGGGCACTGATGAATTCCACCAGCTCTTTATCCCGGGCCGCGCCGGAATGATTCAGGATGTCGGCGTGGATGCGCTCGGTTTTTTGCCCTGCATTGCCATCACTTTTCTGGTCACTGCCTGGCTGCGGCACAAAGCGGCCAAAACACAACAATAAAAATAACAACACCACCTGCCGGGGCAGGGAAAGCAGCATTGCGCTGCTTTCCCACACGCCCGGCGGGTGGTGTTGTTTGTGGTCTGTTTTAGGGTTTATCTGAAAGGTTGAAAATTTAGGGCAATACCGCATAATTCTAAGTGCCGATACGGGGAGCGAGGTGCGGCAGATGCCAAGCCAAAAGCGCAGATAATACTGGATGCTGCAAAGGTGAGCGCCGCCAGTGGCGGAAACAGCGAACCGAAGCAGGGGCAGCGGTCGCAGAGTGCGAGGGGCTTTTGCCCCCGAAGCACGATGCGGGTACCGCAACCCGACATTATCGAGCATTTTGGCAACGCAGATGCCGTGCCGCAGCTGCCGGAGCGGTGCTTAAGCCGCAAGGCGGGAATTGTGCGGTGTTGCCTTAGTCTATTTCTACAAGCACCGCCGAATTTTGCGTTAAAAAGCCTTGGAGTCCACAAAGGATTCCAAAGCTCTTTGCCTTAAATCCTGCTTGTGTTTGCGAAATATCCGTCATTTTCTTTGGCTTCAGATACACCTTAACCTTTCAGGGCAATGGCGTGTGCTTCGGCCAGCGGGCTGTCTCCGCGCAGGTAGAGGGTCACATATTTCATCTGCCCGTCCGCCCCGTAATCTTCCAGCTCATCGCGCCCAATGATCTGCCGCGCCGTGTACTCAGCTCCGGCGGTATCCGTGCTGCGGCTTTCCAGCAGGATAAATTCAGCGCCCGGCAAAAATTTCAGCTCTTCCGGCACCGCAGCGGCGGGGTAGTCGGCCTGTCCCAATACCACATAATCCGCATCCATCTGCAGCACCCGCACCGCTTGGGCAGCATACAAAAAGGAAAGTTTGGCGGTAAAACCCTGCTCGGTTTTGCTGGTGCCGTCCCAGCTGCTGCTTTCGGTCTGTGCTGCGCTGACCGAGAGGGACAGGCTGGAACCTTCCAGATGTTGCGTGTCGCAGGTTACGCGCTGGCCCTCCGCCAGGTAGATCTGCCCGTCCGCTGTCTGGTATACCGGGCTGAATGTAAAGCCGGTAATATCTCCACGAATCTGGCTGATATCGGCATACAGCGTGCCGGTCATGCTCTCGGTGGTTTCACTGCCGTTGTGTGCGCTGTTGTAGGCAAGGCCGCTGAAATACGGGTCGGCCCCACTGCCAAGATAAACAGTATCACCGTCCTCCTCCGCCGTGTTCTGGCACAGCGCATAACCGGTCACATTGGGGAAAATATTCCGCCACTGCGCACCCTCCGGCCGGTCGGCGCTGCTCCAGTCCGCGTACAGACGGGCAGGGGAACGATCACCGGAAAGAAAATGCTCGGAAAAATAGGGGATGCTCTCCCATGTGGCGTACCCGCCGATCAAAGTATCCTGCCCTGCCGCGCCCTGCGGTACCACCAGCCGGCAGCCGCCCAACAGGCAGGCCAGGGCAGCGGCACCCGCACCGAATAACATATTACGTTTCATCACAATCACCTTCGTCCAGTTCGCCGTCAAATTTCAAAATATCGCCAACATCACATTGCAGATAGTAACAGATGCGGTTGATGGTGTGGAACCGCACACCTTTGGCTTTTCCGCTGCGCAGGATGGAAAGGTTTGCTTCGGTAATGCCCACCCTGGCGCAAAGTTCTTTGGCCGTTATGCCGCGTGCCCGCAGCTGTTCATCCAGATACACTTTGATCGCCATCAGATGAACCCCTCGTTTTCTTCCCGCAGGGCGCAGCCTTCGGCCAGCCAGCGGCTGAACAGCAGCGCCGCTACCGCAAACAGAACGGGCAGCAGGGCAATGTGCAGCCCGCTGTTCAGCTGGTGCAGCTGCCCGGCGGCGCAAAGCTGTACTGCCAAAAACACTGCTTGTACTGTAACATCCACCGCCGCAGCTCCGCCGGCCAGTGTGCCGCAGTGCGCGGCGGTCTGTGCCATGCCGGGGGCAAAACGATCCGCCTTGGCGAGCTTAACCAGCTGCAGCAGCCCATGTACAATGCCAAGGTTCAGCAGGGCAGGCAGGCTTTGCACCAGCCAGCCGCAGACCAGAAATAAAGCGGTGGGGTTCAGCGTGCCGAAAGCTGTATTGTCCAGCATGGTGTTTGCCTGCCGCACGGCGGCAATCTGCCCGCGCAGATCCAGCACCCCCACGCCAAACACGGAAACAACAAACGCGCCGTCCAGCAGGCAAAGCCCTATCTGCATCCCGTGCAGCAGGCTGCTGGTGTTCAGGCTGCGCCGATGCAGCGCCCCCAACAGCAGCCAGACGGCACAGGCCAGCGCAACGGCCCAAATCAGCTGCCCCAGCATGGCCACGACAACTTCTTGCGGCAGGCCGCCCATCCGCTGGGCCAGCAGCCCCGGATTGATGAGGAAATAGAGCGCAGGCCCCAGCACCGCGCTGAACCCAACCAGCGGCCAGTGGTGCCGGATATCCCGCAGCGCAATCCCGGCGGGCAGCAGGCAGAGCAGGGCATACAGCCCGCAGGCCGCCATATTGCCCACGCTGCCGCTTAACGAAAGCACCCGCAGCCCGGCCCCGATGCTGACCCAGGGGAACGCCAGCCACCCGGCCTCGACCGGTGCGAACCATGCCCCCAGCGCACAGGCCGCGGCAAGCCCCGCCAGCCCGCCATAAAATACACGGAAACGCTTCATCGCTTCCACATCCTTTCTGATCTTGCTTGGGCAACACCGCATAATTCTAAGTGCCGATACGGCGAGCGAGGTGCGGCAGATGCCAAGCCAAAAGCGCAGATAATACTGGATGTCTTATCGAGCATTTTGGCAACGCAGATGCCGTGCCGCAGCTGCCGGAGCGGTGCTTAAGCCGCAAGGCGGGAATTATGCGGTATTGCCCTTGATTTAATTTATCATTCTGCAAACCAAAAATCAAAAGTAAAATTATAATAAAACAATAATTTTACTATCATCAGCGTACCACATGAATTATCGTTTGTCAATAATTCCACTGCGAAATCTTTTGCAATGCTTTGCTGCACCCGAAAAGACAGAAAAGAAAGCATAAAACCAGCGGCAGCGGGCGATACTTCAACAAGTGGCTGATACCATGCACTTGGTGCAGCATATTAGGAAAGGAGAAACCACGCCCATGAGCATCCGCCGCCTTGCTGTCCTCTGCACCGCCATGCTCTGTGCAGGGATGCTGGTGCTCTGCCGGGTGTTCTGGATCGCGGCGGACCAAAGCTATGCCGCCAGCGCGGCGGCACAGACCGTCAGCGAAACCGTGCTCCCCATCCGGCGCGGCAATTTTTATGATAGAATAGGCCGCCCCCTAACCGGCGTTACCCCGCGGTGGTACGCGCTCTGCATACCGGGGGATTCCAGCTATGCCACACTGTTTCCCTTTGTGCCGTTTGCCCAGCAGGCCCAGCTGTATGCCCGCCGCAACAGCATCACCCCGTTTTTGATTGAAGTGGAAGATGATCTGTCCGCAAACGGCGTGTTCATGGTGGCGGATGCCCGGCGCTATCTGCCAACCCCCATCGCCCGTCACCTGATCGGCTACCTGGATGGAGACGGCCACGGTATGACCGGGCTGGAAAAGGCCTATGATGACCTTTTGGCCGAGGCGGGGGACGCCCAGGCCGTGCTTTGCACCACCACTGCCCGCGGGGATCTGTTGGCGGGCACCACGCCGCAGGTGCAAACCACCGCCCGCGGTACCAACACAGCCATCACCCTCACGCTGGATGCTAACATCCAGCGTGCCTGCGAAGCGATTGCCGCCCAAAATATGAGCAAAGGCTGCATCATCGTCATGCAGGTGGGCAGTGGGCAAATTTTGGCCAGCACCAGTATGCCGGAATTTGACCCTGATGATATCGCCGCCAGCATCCGCGCCGATGATACCTCCCTTATTAACCGCAGTCTGTCCGCTTTCAGCGCGGGTTCTGTGTTCAAGGTGGTGCTGGCTGCGGCGGCCTATGCCCAGGGGCTGGACTGGTTCACCTATGACTGCACCGGCAGCATCCAGACGGCGGGGGAAACCTTCCGCTGTGCGCTGGGGCGGGCGCACGGCACCGTCAACCTGCGCGGCGCGCTGGAACAAAGCTGTAACTGTTACTTTATTGCGCTGGGCCAGCTGCTGGGCGGGCAGGCAATTCTGAATGCCGCGCAGAGCTTTGGCCTTGGCACCCCGGCTCTGCTGGTGCCGGGGCTGAAGAGCGCGGCGGGGGAGCTGCCCAGCGCGGCAGACCTGCAAAATGCAGGCAGTTTGGCAAGCCTTTCCTTCGGGCAGGGCGGGCTGACCGTTACCCCATTGCAGGTAACGGCCATGTTCAATGCCATAGCCTCCGGCGGGGTATATCACAGCCCCTGTATTGTCAGCAGCATCACCGGCGGGACGCAAGTTCCGCAGCAGCCGCAGCCCGCAGCGGCCTGCAGCCCGGCGGTTGCACGGGTGCTGCAAAGTATGCTGGCAACCGTTGTCCGCAGCGGCATTGGCGGCGATGCCCAGCCCCATACCGGTACCGCCGCCGGTAAAACCGGCACGGCTCAGACCGGCCAGTTTGATGTAGACGGCAGGGAGCTGCTGCATTACTGGTTTGCCGGTTTTTACCCGGCGGATGCTCCGCGCTATACCATCACCGTTTTGCAGGATTCCCAGCAAAAGCCCCAAACCAGCAGCGCCGCCCTGTTTGCCCAGGTAGCGGATGCCCTTGCCGTTCTGGATGCAGCTATAACAGAAAAACCGGCAGAAAACAGTTGACAAGCACCGAACGCTGGCATATAATCATAGGGTAAAAGGAAAAATAGCGTTGAAAGGGTCAATGCCCCATTATCCGCAGCCATTCAGAGAGGGTGCCGCTAAGCTGCAAGGCACTCGGTGCGGGCAGGGCAGTGCCGCCCCGGAGCTTCCGAAAAAATCGGACGTATGCGCCGCGTTAAGGCGCACCAAAGCGGCAGGCTGTACAGCCTGCAATCTGGGTGGTACCACGGAAGTTATACGGCTTTCGCCCCTGTGCTGGACGGCATTGTAGCTGTCTGGCGGGGCAAAGGCCGTTTTTCTTTTCCTTTTTTTGCGGCTGTGGTAAAACCTAGGGCAAAACAGTATCCCAATTATTTCAGCATACGAAATGGAGAATCAGGATCATGCAGTGGACAGGACTTAACGAATTACGCGAAAAATACCTGCACTTTTTTGAAGGCAAAGGCCATCTGCGCCTTGGCAGCTTCCCGCTGGTGCCCAAAGACGACCCCAGCCTGCTGCTTATCAACAGCGGTATGGCACCTATGAAAAAGTGGTTCCTTGGCCAGGAAGAACCGCCCCGCCACCGTGTTACCACCTGCCAGAAGTGCATCCGTACCCCGGATATTGAGCGCGTCGGCATTACCGCACGCCATGGCTGCTTCTTTGAAATGCTGGGCAACTTCAGCTTCCAGGATTATTTCAAGAAAGAGGTCATTCCCTGGGCTTGGGAGTTCCTGACCAAAGAGCTGGAAATCCCCGCTGACCGCCTGTATATCTCTGTCTATCAGGATGATGACGAGGCCTATGATATCTGGACCAAGTCTGTCGGCATCCCCGAAGACCACATGGTCCGCCTGGGCAAAGAGGATAACTTCTGGGAGCATGGCTCCGGTCCGTGCGGCCCCTGCAGTGAGATCTACTTTGACCGCGGCCTGAAGTATGGCTGCGGCAAGCCGACCTGCGGCGTTGGCTGTGACTGCGACCGCTTCATGGAAATCTGGAACCTGGTGTTCAGCCAGTATGATTCCGATGGCAAGGGCACCTATGCGCTGCTGCCCAAACCGAACATTGATACCGGCATGGGCCTGGAGCGTCTGGCTGTTGTCATGCAGGATGTGGATAACCTGTTCGAGGTCGATACCGTTGCCGCTGTTCTGCACCATGTGGAGCGCATCTCCGGCAAACAGTACGGTGCAAACGAGAAGGACGATATCTCCATCCGCGTCATTACCGACCATATCCGCGCTACCGTGTTCATGGCTTCTGACGGCATCCTGCCCTCCAACGAAGGCCGCGGCTATGTTATGCGCCGCCTGCTGCGCCGCGCTGCCCGCCATGGCCGTATGCTGGGCATCGACCATCCGTTCCTGACTGATCTGGTGGATACCGTTATCATTTCCAGCGAGGTTGGTTACCCCGAACTGCGCGAGCATGAATCCTATATCAAGAAAGTTATTGGCACCGAGGAAGAGCGCTTCTATAAGACCATTGACTCCGGCATGAACATCCTGAACGGCATGATCCAGCACCTGCACGAGACGAACAAGAAGATCCTGTCCGGCTTGGATGTTTTCAAGCTGAACGATACCTTCGGCTTCCCGCTTGATCTGACCAAGGAGATCGCTGCCGAAGCCGGCCTTGGCATTGACGAAGCTGCTTTCCATGTCGAGATGACCCGCCAGCGTGAGCGCGCCCGTGCCGAGCGCCTGGCCAAGGATATCTCCGGCTGGAGCGAGGACCTGTTCGGTGAACTGAACGCTGAGCCGACCGAGTTTGACGGCTATGATGTGCTGAAAGAAACCGCCAAGGTTCTGGCCCTGTCTGACGGCGAAGAACTGAATGATGCGGTTTCCACCGACTATGAAGAGCGCGAGAATGTGCTGGTCGTTCTGGACCGTACCCCGTTCTATGCCGAGATGGGCGGCCAGGTTGCTGACCACGGCTACCTGACCAGCGGCACTGCAAACCTGAAAGTCAACCAGGTCAAAAAGACCCCCAAAGGCTTCTATGTTCACACCTGCACCCTGCTGGACGGCACCATCCGCGTAGGCGATACCGTAACCGCTGCTGTGGATGAACAGCGCCGCGCTTCCATCTGCCGCAACCACACCGCCACCCACCTGATGCAGAAAGCCCTGCGCGAAGTGCTGGGCGAGCATGTCCACCAGGCCGGCAGCTACCAGGACGACAAGATCACCCGCTTTGACTTTACCCATTTCAACGCCGTTACCCCCGAAGAACTGGTGGAAGTGGAAAAGCGCGTGAACGAAAAAATCTTTGCCTCTCTGCCTGTTACCATCCAGAACCTGCCCATTGAGGAAGCCAAAAAGATGGGCGCTATGGCTCTGTTTGGCGAAAAGTACGGCAAGGTTGTCCGCGTTGTGGATGCAGGCGGCTGGAGCGTTGAGTTCTGCGGCGGCACCCATGTCAAAAACACTGCCCAGATCGGCTGCTTCAAGATCCTGTCCGAAGCCAGCGTTGCCGCCGGTATCCGCCGCATTGAGGCCACCACCGGTTACGGCGTGCTGAACCTGCTGGACGACCGTACCGCTGAACTGGCCAACACCGCTGTTGCCCTGAAGGCCAACAACATGAAGGATGTTGCCGCCCGTGCCCAGGCTTTGACCGCTGAGCTGAAAGAGGCCAACAAGCAGCTGGAGATCGCCAAGGCAAAGCTGGCATCCAGCCAGATCGACGGCCTGTTCCAGAATGCTGTCGAGGTTGACGGCGTGCGCATTGTTACCGTTTATCTGAACGGCACCACCCCTGATACCCTGCGCAGCATGATGGATAAACTGCGTGATAAAGAGCCCAACGCAGTCGGCGCTTTGATCGGCACCGATGGCAGCAAGACCACCCTGGCTGTCGGCGTTGGCAAAAACGCCCTGGCCCGCGGTCTGAAGGCTGGTGCCCTGGTTAAGCAGATCGCTGCCATTGCAGGCGGCAACGGCGGCGGCAAGCCGGACTTCGCCATGGCCGGTATCCGCGATACTTCCAAGATCGACGATGCACTGAACGCTGTGGAAGGCATTGTGAAAGAAAACCTGGAAAAAGCAAACTGAGCGTGCTATAATACAACTGTACAATTTTGGGGTGCCGGGCCAACCGCCCCGCACCCTGGGAAAGGGGGCAAAACCGATGGATGACTGCCTGTTTTGCAAAATCGCAGCGGGCCAGATCCCGTCCAATAAGCTGTATGAGGATGACACTCTGCTGGCATTTTATGATATTGACCCGCAGGCACCGGTGCATTTTCTGGTGATCCCCAAGCAGCATATTGAATCTGCGGCAAAGCTTACCGAAGCGGACGCTGCACTGCTGGGCCATATTTACGCTACCATCGCCGACCTGTGCAAGCAGCTTGGCGTGGACGAAAGCGGCTACCGCGTTGTGACCAACGTTGGTGCCGACGGCGGCCAGAGCGTGAAGCACCTGCACTTCCATGTACTGGCAAAGCGCAGCCTTGCATGGCCTCCGGGCTGATGCAGGCTCCTTTGCACCGAAATGTGAAAAGAGGTTGTTTACTATGGCAAAAACCTATACCTTGCATGTGGCAGGCCTGACCCGTGAATTGCCCATCTGCAAAATCAATGACCACCTGGACATTGCCGCATTCATCATGTTCAGCGATGTTGAGCTGACCATTGCCTGCGCCAAGGCCCTGCTGGAAAAGTGCCCGGATTTTGATGTCATCCTGACCGCCGAGGCCAAGGGCATCCCCCTGGCATACGAAATGTCCCGCCAGAGCGGCAAGCAGTGGATCCCCGCCCGCAAGGGTGTCAAGGGGTACATGGCGGATCCGGTCATCGTAGAGGATCAGTCCATCACCACCGCCGGCAAGCAGACGCTGGTCATTGACAAAAAAGACCTTGACTATATGAACGGCAAGCGCATCCTGGTTGTGGATGACGTAATTTCCACCGGCGGCAGCCTGCATGCGCTGGATGCACTGGCAGCCCGCAGCTCCGGCACCATTGTGGCCCAGGCAGCTGTTCTGGCGGAAGGCGATGCAGCCGAGCGCAAGGATATCATCTTCCTTGAACCGCTGCCCCTGTTTGCCCACTAAAAACTCATGACTCGTAAGCTGGCTGGCTTTGGTCTTGCCTTCGCATTGGCAGAGCTGGCCGCGGCGTACCTGCCGCCGTTGGCCTCGCTGCTGACGGCGGCACTTTTTATATCGCTGTTCCTCTTTGCTGCCTTTACCCAGCGCCGGGCGGCCCGCTTTGCGCTACCCGCCGTGGCAGGGCTGCTGGCTGGCCTGGTGTGGAGCGCTGCCTACCAGCTGGCCGTGGTAAAACCGGCCCAAAGCCTGGCAGGGCAAACCTATGCCTGTACCGCCATTGTGCAGCCGGACGCCGAAACCTCCTGGCAGCCGGGCAATGTGCGGGCAACGCTGCTTATCACCCGGCTGGATGGCCGCAAAACCTCGCTTAAAGTATACTGCACAGACCTGCCGTATTCCGAGGCGGGGGATATCATTACCGGGCAGTTCCAACTGCAGCCCCTGCGGGCAGACTCTTACCGCATGTCCCGCTATGCCAAGGGTACTTGGCTGGGGGCATCCTATCAGGCGGATTATATCTGGCAGGGAACCTCGGATGCGCTGCCGTACCGGCTGTACCACCTGCGGCAGGCGTTTGCTAAACGGTTAACCACCTACTTGCCACAAAATCTTGCCGGGGTGGAAGCTGCCATGCTGCTGGGCGAGAAAAGCGAACTGACGGACGAATGGAGTGATACCTTCCGCACGGCGGGCATTGCCCACCTGCTGGCGGTTTCCGGCCTGCATGTGGCGCTGCTGTGCGGCCTGTTTGCCATGGGGCAGGGGCGGCGCAGCCGGTTCTCGGTTCCGCGGGTCCTGCTGCAAATCACGGTTCTGCTGCTCTATATGGGGCTGACAGGGCTGCCGTTCTCGGTGTTCCGTGCGGGCGTTATGTTCCTCATCATGCTGGTGGGCAGCCTTTTGCTCCAGCCGCCGGATTCCCTTACCGCGCTGGCGTTGGCCGCCATCATCATTGGGGTGCAGCAGCCTTTTGCCCCGTGTGATATCGGCTTCCAGCTTTCCGTCTGCGGGGTATTGGGCGTGCTGGCAGCTTCGGCGCTGGCCAAACGGCAAACACAGTTTGTGCAGGTGCGCTATGCGGCCCGCCATAACCAAAGGCGGCAAACCGCCCTGCCGCTGCCCCTTGCCATCGTGCTCCGCGCGGTGGATGCGGTGCAGGCTGCGGTACTGGCCACTTTGGCAACCTTACCGGTCTTGCTGCTGCACGGCATGGCAGCCAGTGGTGCCGCAGTGCCCGCCAACCTGTTGGTGGTGTGGCTGCTTGGCCCGGCGCTGCGGCTGGGGATCCTGGCGCTGGTGCTTTCCTTTGTGCCGGTGCTGGACCCGCTGTTCCACGGGGCAAGCCTGCTGCTTGGCATTGTGCTGCGCCTGATGACCACCCTGGCCGCCTGGTGCGCGGCTCTTCCGGTGGCCCACATTGCCCTGCCGGTGCGGTATACTTTGTGGGTGCTGGCTGTTTTTGCTGTGCTGGCGGCGCTCTTCTGGCGCACCCGGCAGCTGCGCCGCTTTGTGCCCGTTGGCTTTGTGTGCGCAGTGGCAGCCGTTATGTTGGGCAGCACCATGCAGCGCGATGTGGTACACCTGGCCATGGTGGGCACCGCGGGCAATGGCTGCGTGGTGGCGGTGCAGAATAACCGCGCCGTGGTGCTCTACCGCGGCAGCGCCGCCAATGGCCGTGCGGTGCAGCAGTACCTGACCCAGAACGGCGCGCCGGAACTTGCCGCAGTGATTGACCTGCGCACCGAACCCGGCGAAATGCCCCTGCAGGCCGCGCAGCTGCTGACCATTGCCGACCTGCCGCAGGGCCTGACTCATCTGCAGCTGCTGGATACCGTGGAAGTTGATTTGCTGCACACCAACGCCGCAGCCCTTGCGGTACTGGATGTCGGCGGCTGGCACGCCGCGGCCAGTGCGGGCAAGCTGATCCTGGCCGATCCGGTGGCAGTGGATCTGTACTGCGCGGGTGGCAGCTGCCCGGAAGCCATTCAGGCAAAGGCAATTTTGTGCAACCAGCAAACACCCAAATGGCTGTCCAAAGCGGGGGATACCCCTGTTTATTACGATGCCGAAACCCCGACTGCCGTGGTGCGCCCCGGCAAAAGTGTTGTGTATGAGGAGGTGCAGCCCCTTGCTGTACAGTGAAACCGAACTGAAAAAACGTCTCAAGTCCGGCTGCCCGGTGTTTTACTTTTATGCCAGTGATGAAGCTCTGGTGCGCAGCGCCGCCGCCAAAGCCGAAAAGTTTTTGAGCGAAGAAGCCCCCGATACCACCACGCTGGATGGCCCCACCCCCAGTGTGGAGGATATTGTGCTGGCGGCGGGCACCATCTCGTTCTTTGGCGGCCGCCGGCTGGTTATGCTGCCGCTCATTCGTCCGTCTGCCTATTCGGATAAAGATTTGCAGGAGCTCTGCGATACCCTTTCCGATACCGAGAACGCCGTCTTTGTGCTGACCAGCCTGCTGGAAGAAAAATACGGCAAAATCAAGCCCGGCAAGCGGGAGCAAAAGCTCATCGCCGCATGCGAAAAACTGGGCTACTGTGTACAGATCACTAAACCCGGCCGCGCCGCCTTGCAGGAGATGGCCCGCACTTGGGCAGGGGCGTATCACACCACCTTTGCCTCCGGTGCCGAAGCCGCCCTGCTGGACCGCTGCGGCGACGACCAGTTTTTGCTGCAAAATGAGATCGCCAAGCTGGCAGCGCTCAGTGGCTATACCACCATCACTACCCAAATGATTCAGCAGCTTGGCACCGTCACGCTGGACGCTGATACCTTTGATATGGTCAAGCTGGTGGCGGCGGGCAACACCCGCCAGGCTCTGGCCAAACTGCAAACCCTGCTGGAACTGCAAAACGAGCCGATCCTTATTACCGGCGCGCTGATCGGCAACTATCTGGATATTTACCGGGCTTTTTTGGCTAAAAAGAGCCGCCGCCCGCTGGCGGACCTGGCCAAGGATTTTAAGTATACCGGCAAATGGAACTACCGCCTTGGCAACGCGGATCAGACTGCCGCCCGCTTTCAGCGCAGCCAGATCGAAGAAAGCCTGCGCATCCTGCAAAAGCTGGACCTGGATTTGAAAGGCAGCCGCCTGGATGCCCCGCTGCTGATGCAAAAAGCCATCTGCGAACTTTCGCTGGCAAGGAGCCGTGCATGAACCAGAATAAATTGAACCTGACCCAGGCCCTTGTGGTGGAAGGCAAATACGATGCCGCCCGCCTGGCCAACCTTGTGGATGCCACCATCCTGACAACAGACGGCTTTGCTATCTTTAAGGATAAAACCATGCAGGCGCTCTTCAAACGCATTGCCGCCGCCCAGGGCATGATTTTGCTGACGGACTCCGACGCCGCAGGCTTTAAGATACGCCACTACATCACCGGCCTTGTGGGGCCGCAAAACGTGCTGCAGGCCTATATCCCCGCCGTGCCCGGTAAGGAACCCCGCAAACCGGAACCCGGCAAGGAGGGCCTGCTTGGCGTGGAAGGTGTGGCCGATGCCCTGATTCTGCAGGGGCTGCATACCGCCCTGGCCGCGGCCCCCCTGCAGGCCCAGCAGCAGAACACGGACCCCATTACCTATACCGATCTGTATGAGTGGGGCTTAAGCGGCAGCGCCAACGCCAGCGAGCGGCGGCGCACGTTCCTGCGCATTCTGGGCCTGCCGCCGCGGCTGAGCAAAAAAGAAATCATTCAGGTACTCAATACGCTGTATACCCGCGCCGCATTGCAGGCGCAGCTGGAGGCGATGAAGTAACGGAATTATTGCAAAGTAGAAGGGAAAAACTATCGGATGGAAAACATCAGGGAAAGAATCGTATCCTGCGCGGGCCGCGTATGGTTCTGCGCAAAAGAGCTGTTGAAATGGCTGGCACTGGCCATGATTACCGGCGTGCCCTGCGGTATCATTGGTGCGGCGTTTGATCTGGCTGTGGAGCATGTAACCGAACTGCGGACCGAACACACCGCCATCCTGTTTTTGCTGCCGGTCATCGGCCTTGTCATCGTGGCATTTTATAAAGCGGCAAAGCTGGAGGGCGTTTCGACCGATGATATGATCGACTGCGTCAAGGATGGCAAGCCCATCCGGTTCTGGCTGCTGCCGGTCATGTTTATCAGCACGGTGCTCACCCACTTGGGCGGCGGCAGTGCCGGGCGCGAGGGCGCTGCTTTGCAGATGGGCGGCACCATCGGCTGGTGGGCCGGCGGCGTGCTGCACCTGAATGAGCACGAGCGCCGCATGGCCGTGCAGTGCGGTATGGCGGCGTTCTTTTCCGCTTTGTTCAGCACCCCGCTTGCCGCAACCTTTTTTGCCATGACGATTGTCAACGTGGGCGTTGTGTTCTATGCGGCGTATATCCCGTGCTTTACGGCGGCAATCATTGCCTATGGCGTTGCTCGGCTTATCGGCGTTACCCCTACGCGCTTTGCGGTGGAAGCCCCGGCGTTTGAACCTGCCATGGTCGTGCGGGTCGTGCTGCTGGCGCTGGCCTGCGCGGTGGTGGTGCATCTGTTCTGCTTTGTGCTGCACAGCGCTGCGCACGGCCTGCCCAAGCTGCTGCCCAACCCGTGGGTGCGGGCCTTTTTGGGCGGCTGTGTGGTGGTGGTGTTCACCCTGCTGTATGGCAGCATGCGCTATAACGGCGCGGGCGTGAACATCATCGCCGCTGCGGTGGAACAGGGCCAGGCCCTGCCGTGGGACTGGATCGTCAAGATCCTGCTCACTGCCCTTACCCTCAGCTCTGGCTTTAAGGGTGGTGAGGTCGTGCCCAGCTTTTTTGTGGGGGCAACCTTTGGCTGTGTGGCCGCGCCGCTGCTGGGCATCCCGGCGGGCTTTGGCGCAGCCCTTGGGTTGGCTGGCGTGTTCTGCGGTGCCAGCAACTGCGTGGTGGCATCACTGGTGCTGGCAATCGAGCTGTTCGGTGCGCAGGGGCTTTGGTACTTTGCCATCGTGTGCGGCATTACCTATGCGCTTTCCGGCTATGCCGGGCTTTACCACAGCCAGCTGTTCCTGACGGATAAGCTGGAACCGGAATACCGCATCATTCGTGGCCACAACCATCATTAAAACCGTATAACCGCAGCCCGCAGCAGGGGGGAGCCTGCCGCGGGCTGCGGCTTTTATCATTCAACTGCCATAATAAGCGGGCACATCGCCATCCAACAAAAAGCTGGCCAACGGCACCCGTACTTCCACCTGGGTCAGCGCGGCACGGCCGTTCAGGATAATATTCACTGTGGTTTCCAGCACAAGGTCCGCCGTAAATCGGGTGCGGTTGATGGCGGCGGGCTCCATGGTTTCTTCCATGCGCCCCTCCACATACCCGTCCGGGTTCAGGTGCACCGTCCAGCCCGGCCCCATTTCCAACAGGAAAATGCTGCCGGATAAGCTGCCTAAGGAAATGCTGATGTCATTTTTCGGCATGGTATTCAATGCCTGCTGGGCGGTCTGCACCAGGGCTGCCCGCGCGGTGTTGATCCGTTCGCTGTCCCCCAGCAGGCAGCCACCGTTCAGCGTGTACAGCCCGGCATACCGCTGCGGGTTGGCGGAAAGCTCGCCATAGACCGCTGTGTTCAGACACTGCACCACAAGGCTGCGGCATTCATGCTGGGCAACTTCCCGCATGGCGGGCCACATGGCATCTTCAATGCAGTCGGCCAGGTGCCAGCAAAGGCAGAAAACTGCCGCTGCCAATGCCAGCCGCCGCCAAAGCACGGCATGGCGGCTGCGGCGCCCGGCACTGCGGCACTTGCGCATGGGGCATCACCTCCCGCCGCTTTATTTTCCGCGCAGCCCATGCTATGCCCGGCAAAGCAAAAAAGTGAGCCAAACTCCCAAAACTTTCAAAAAATTAGTTGACAAATACCCAACACCCTGTTATAATAACATCTGTCGCCGGTTGAAAAGCCAACCACGGCAAAGTATCTGGGGGTTTAGCTCAGCTGGGAGAGCGCTTGCATGGCATGCAAGAGGTCACCGGTTCGATCCCGGTAATCTCCACCAGAACAAAAGCGCTTGGCAATTTTGCCGGGCGCTTTTCGTTTTATATCGCGTCCAAGCCGCCCACAGGCAGGGCGGCCTTTTCTATATCTGCCCGCAGCCGGGCATACTAAAGTGCATTGAAAAAGTAAACCAAACTCGGAAGAGCAAGCCGAATAACCGCGCAAACGGAGGAAATACTATCATGGAACTGGAGCAGGCCCGCAAACGTGCAGCAGAACTGCGCGCTGTGATTGAAAAGAATAACCGTCTGTATTATGACCAGGACGCCCCGGAACTGGAAGATTACGAGTATGACCAGCTGACCCGCGAGCTGAAAACCATCGAAGCCCAATTCCCGCAGCTTGTCACGCCGGACAGCCCCACCCAGCATGTGGGCGGCACCCCCAGCGGCAAGTTCAGCAAGGTGACCCATGCTGTTAAAATGGAAAGCCTGCAGGACGCTTTCTCGCTGGATGAACTGCGCGAGTTTGACCAGCGCGTGCGGGAAGCAGGCATTACGCCGGAATATGTGGTAGAAATCAAAATCGACGGCCTTTCTGTCAGCCTGGAATACCGCAACGGCCGCCTGACCCGCGGCTCCACCCGCGGCGATGGCCTGGTGGGGGAGGACGTGACCGAAAACCTTGCCACCATCAAGTCTATCCCCAAAGAGATTCCCACCGCACCCGAATTTCTGGAAGTGCGCGGCGAAGTCTATATGCCGCATGAAGCGTTTTTTGCCCTGAAGGAGCAGCAGGAGCTGGAGGATAAAACTCCGTTCAAGAACCCCCGCAACGCGGCGGCTGGCTCTCTGCGGCAGAAAGATGCCAAGATCACGGCAGCCCGCGGGCTTTCTATCTTTGTGTTCAACCTGCAGCAGGTGGAGGGCAAAACCTTTACCACCCACAGCGAAACGCTGGATTATATCAAGTCCCTCGGCTTCCCGGTATCTCCGCGCTATAACGTATATACCAACATTGAGGATGCCATTGCTGAGATCCAGCGCATTGGCGAAGCCCGCGGCACCCTTGATTTTGATATGGACGGCGCTGTTATCAAGGTCAACGATCTTACTGCGCGTCAGACCCTTGGCAGCACCAACAAGTTCCCGCGCTGGGCTATTGCCTTCAAGTATCCGCCGGAAGTCAAGGAAAGCACCGTCCGTGATATCGAAGTCACTGTTGGCCGCACCGGCGTGCTGACTCCCACCGCGGTGTTTGACCCCATTTTTCTGGCGGGTACCAGCGTTTCCCGCGCCAACCTGCACAATGAGGATATCATCGAAGCGATGGACGTCCGTATTGGCGATACCATCCAGGTGCGCAAAGCGGGGGATATCATCCCGGAAGTCATCGGAGTGGCGCGCCACGGCGAAAACTCAGTGCCGTACCATATGCCGCGGGTCTGCCCGTCCTGCGGGGCACCGGTGGTGCACCTGCAGGATGAAGCCGCCCTGCGGTGCGTCAACCCGGAATGCCCGGCCCAGAGCCTGCGCAACCTCATCCATTTTGCCTCCCGCACTGCCATGGCCATTGACGGCCTGGGCGAAGCAATCGCCCAGCAGCTGATTGACCGCCAGCTGGTGCACTCAGTAGCAGACCTGTACGACCTGACCAAAGATCAGCTGCTGACGCTGGATAAATTCAAAGCCAAGAGCGCTGAGAACCTGCTCAAAGCCATTGCTTCCTCTAAGCAGAACAACCTGGATAAACTGGTGTTCGGTCTTGGTATCCGCAATATTGGCGATAAAGCCGCCGCCCTGCTGGCTGAGCATTTTAGCAGTATGGATGCCCTGAGAAACGCCGCAGCGGAGGACATCAGCAGCATTGATGGCTTCGGCGGCGTGATGGCGCAGAGCGTGGTGGAGTTCTTTGCCAAAGACGGTACTGCGGATTTGCTGCACCGCCTGGCCGATGCGGGTGTAAATATGCAGTGGCACGGCGAAAAGAAGGGAACGGCCCTTGCCGGAATGACAATCGTTGTGACCGGCACACTGCCCACCCTTTCCCGCCAGGAAGCCGAGGCCATGATCGTGCAGAACGGCGGCAAGGCCAGCGGCTCTGTTTCCAAAAAGACAGCCTATGTTCTGGCCGGTGCCGCGGCAGGCTCCAAGCTGACCAAAGCCCAAACGCTCGGCATCCCCGTGATTGACGAAGCCGAGTTCCTGCGCATGGTAGCCCCCGCCCCGGCAAAACAGCCGGAACTGGAAGAAGAAACCTGAGGCAACACCGCACAATTCCCGCCTTGCGGCTTAAGCACCGCTCCGGCGGCTGCG